>JGI20225J20221_1000113_pt2 | contig 226012 bp, 168 predicted proteins | sample BioMet4_FD_20221 | JGI IMG/M metagenome (IMG submission 20221) | reverse complement strand
CCCCAAAAACAGGTGCTGATGTTCATGGACAGGGCTGCTTGGCACACCAGTCAGAAACTGGCCCTGCCCGCGAACCTGACCATTGATCACATTCCGCCGCGTTCTCCACAATGCAATCCGCAAGAGGGCGTTTGGAAAGTGCTGCGTCGGGACTGGCTGGGAAACCGCCATTTCAACTCGCTCTCCCAAGTGAGTCGTGCAACAACCAAGGGCCTTCATGCGCTGGAGAGTTCCCCCGATTTTCTCAAAGGCTTGTGCGGATTTGATTGGATAGTTACTAGCCTTTTGAAAGCAAGTTAATATTACAGCCTACCACGTCTCCCAAATCAATTTTAAAAACACACAATTGGGGAAAAACAAAAAGCCCTCTTATTAGAAGAACTAGGTCGAAGGTATGAGAATTGGGTCCTATGAGTACAAAAAAGCAGCCGGAACGCAAAGGAAGGGGTTCCGGCTGATTTTAGTGAAAGATTTGGCGGCATCCTACTCTCGCAGAGGCTATACAACTACTACCATCGGCAATGTTGCGTTTGACGTCCGTGTTCGGGATGGGAACGGGTCGGACCACAACTTTATGGCCACCAAAAAATTATTTAAAGAACAGTGAATGTTCACTGAAATTCGCATACAGGATCAGATGGAAAAAGGATAGGTAATCCAATTCCTGAGTATAAAATCGCTATTCCTTAACTAGTAAGGAAATAAGCGATCAAGCCTCACGACCGATTAGTATTAGTCCGCTGAAAGGATTACTCCTCTTACACGCCTAACCTATCAACCGGGTGGTCTACCCGGGGTCTTTAGGGACTTGCGTCCGGGAAACATTATCTTGGGACGAGCTTGGCACTTAGATGCTTTCAGCGCTTATCTCTTCCGCACGTGGCTACGCAGCGTTGCCCCTGACGGAACAACTGCCACACCAGAAGTGCGTCATTCTCGGTCCTCTCGTACTAGAGAATGAACCCCTCAAGTTTCCTTCGCCCACAGTGGATAAGGACCGAACTGTCTCACGACGTTCTGAACCCAGCTCGCGTACCGCTTTAACCGGCGAACAGCCGGACCCTTGGGACCTTCTCCAGCCCCAGGATGCGATGAGCCGACATCGAGGTGCCAAACCGGGTCGTCGATATGAACTCTTGGACCCGATCAGCCTGTTATCCCTAGCGTACCTTTTGTCCGTTGAGCGACGGCAATTCCACATTCTACCGTCGGATCATTTGGGCCTGCTTTCGCACCTGCTCGACTTGTTGGTCTTGCAGTTAACCTGGCTTATATCCATACACTCGACGCATGGTTGCAAACCATGCTGAGCCAAGCATCGCGCTCCTCCGTTACAATTTGGGAGGAAACCGCCCCAGTCAAACTGACCCGCACGCACTGTCCCCCATCTGGCTTACAGCTTGGGGTTAGAATCCTAATTCGCAAAGAGTGGTGTTTCACATTTCGACTCTGGCACGACCGAGACCATGCCTTCAAAGTCTCCCACCTACGCTAAGCATCACGAACCAAGACACAATACGAGCTTACAGTAAAGGTGCATAGGGTCTTTCCGTCCTACTGCGGGCATGCGGCATCTTCACCGCAGATACAGTTTCGCCGAGATCCTCTCCGAGACAGCGGTTCAGTCGTTACACGATTCGTGCAGGTCGGAACTTACCCGACAAGGAATTTCGCTACCTTAGGACCGTTATAGTTACGGCCGACATTCACGGGGACTTAGGTTCGGAGCTTCGCCTTGCGGCTGACAACTCGCCTTGATCTTTCCGCATTGGTCACGTGTCACTCCCTATACGTCGTCTTGACGACTTTGCAGAGAGCTGTGTTTTTGTTAAACAGTCGCTAAACCCAATTTACTGAGACCCAACTTGCGTTGGGCACCCCTTCTCCCGAAGTTACGGGGCTATTTATGCCGAGTTCCTTAGAGAGGTCTCTCTCGCGCGCCTGAGTGCGCTTACACTCACCCACCTGTGTCGGTTTACGGTACGGGTGACTGGGGGAACAACTGGAAACTTTTCTAGGCATCTTCTCCACTGATACGCTTCGGGTTGCCCCTAAGCTCACGATTCAATCGGTTAGTCAATGTTTTCTAATGCTAATCTCCAGCCTTAGCCCCAGCCAGCGCAGGAATATTTAACCTGCTGTGCATCGATTACGCCTTACGGCCTCATCTTAGCTCCCGGCTAACCCTGGGAGGACGAACCTGGCCCAGGAAACCTTGGGTTTACGGCGACCGGAATTCTCATCCGGTTTATCGCTACTCGTGTCTGCATTCTCACTAATCAACGCTCCACCATCCTTTTCAGTTCGGCTTCGCCGCATTGATTACGCTCTCCTACCACTGGCAAAGTTCGAAAACTCTGTCAATCCATAGCTTCGGTATACGATTTAATCGCCAATCATTTTCGGCGCGGCATCGCTCGATGAGTCAGCTATTACGCACTGTTTAAATGATGGCTGCCTCTGAGCCAACATCCTCACTGTCTGAGCAACGTCACATCCTTTCCACTTAATCGTATTTAGGCACCTTAGCTGATGATCTGGGCTGTTACCCTCTCGGCCACGAAGCTTATCCCTCGCAGCCTGATTGCTGTGATATTGAGACCATTGGAATTCGGAGTTTGATTGGTTTTGGCAGCCTGGTGGGGCCCCTAAGCCATTCAGTGCTCTACCTCCAATGGGTACTAACACAACACTCGCCCTCAAGCGATTTCGGAGAGAACCAGCTATCACGGGGTTTGATTAGTCTTTCGCTCCTACTCTCAAGTCATCTCAGGATTTTTCAACATCCACGAGTTCGGTCCTCCACTGCGTGTTACCGCAGCTTCAACCTGCTCAAGAGTAGATCACCTCCGCTTCGGGTCTATTGCCAGCGACTAGTCGCGCATTTCGCACTCGCTTTCGCTTCGCCTCCGGCTCTTAAAGCCTTAAGCTCGCCACTGACAATAACTCGCAGACTCATTATGCAAAAGGCAAGCAGTCACTCCTTGCGGAGCTCCTACACATTGTATGCAATCGGTTTCAGTTCTATTTCACTCCCCTAATAGGGGTTCTTTTCACCTTTCCCTCGCGGTACTTGTTCACTATCGGTTGCCAAGGAGTATTTAGCCTTATCCCGTGGTCGGGACAGATTCATGCAGAGTTTCACGTGCACCGCATTACTTGGGATACCTCTAGGGGACTTCGAGCTTTAACCTACCCGGCTATCACGGTCTATGGCTGATTTTTCCAAATCATTTGGCTAGCTGTCCATCTCCCATATTAAGGTCCCTCAACCCCGGGAAGACAAGTCCTCCCGGTTTAGGCTCTTCCGCTTTCGCTCGCCACTACTTACGGAATCACGTTCGTTTTCTTTTCCTGGGGTTACTGAGATGTTTCACTTCACCCCGTCTGGCTTCGCCGGACTATGAATTCGTCCAGTCGATAATTGGCTGTTACACCAATTGGGTTGTCCCATTCGGAAATCTCCGGGTTAACGCCTGTTCAGCAGCTGACCGGAGCTTATCGCAACTTTCTACGTCCTTCATCGCCTCTTGGCACCAAGGCATCCACCGTTTGCACTTAGTAGCTTGATCACAAAAGTAAACCATCTTTGATGGTCACTCAGCGAATTGTATTATCTATTTTTACCCTTAATCTATCTTTACCTATATGCGAATTTCAAAGAACATTCCCGAGTCGTGTTTCTTTCAGGGGTTTTACCCCCCGTTTCCACAGTTCCCGGTAAATTGTATTTTCCACAAGTGGTGGGCGTGACTGGACTTGAACCAGTGACCCTGCGCTTATCAAGCGCATGCTCTAACCAACTGAGCTACACGCCCATGCCGGCTTTCGCCGCTTATCGAATCTTGCTTGAAGATTCAAATTGGTGGAGCTGAGGAGGATCGAACTCCCGACCTATAGCTTGCAAAGCTACCGCTCTACCAACTGAGCTACAGCCCCTTGGTTTTCCTTTTTTCGAATGCCCCAGCGTCTGGAATGCCGAAAGCTTTTCTGACTCTCTCTGTTCTCTAGCGCGCCCGGCACCCAACCTTTGGTCGGATTCGTTTCCTTGCCACTTGTTATAGATCGTTAAAGGCTCGAAGCGTCGTTGACCTTCAGCCCCAAGGATGAACTGGCATCCTTTCTCTTCTCATTGAATTCTGAATTGTACGAATAGGTTTGAACCTTAATCCGCTCTTTGCAGAGCAGACCGACCTAGGATTCCCGGTTTTTACCCCGGGTCCGTTTGTCTCCTTAGAAAGGAGGTGATCCAGCCGCAGGTTCCCCTACGGCTACCTTGTTACGACTTCATCCCAATCACCATCCATACCTTCGGCACCTGTCTCCTTGCGGTTAACACAGCGACTTCGGGTACGAACGGCTTTCATGATGTGACGGGCGGTGTGTACAAGGCCTGGGAACGTATTCACGGCGCCGTAGCTGATGCGCCATTACTAGCGATTCCAGCTTCATGCCGTCGAGTTGCAGACGACAATCTGAACTGGGCCCGATTTTCGGGGATTTGCTCCACCTGACGGTTTCGCTTCCCTTTGTGTCGGGCATTGTAGTACGTGTGCGGCCCTGGCCGTAAGGGCCATCCTGACTTGACGTCATCCCCACCTTCCTCCTCGTTTAGACGAGGCAGTCTGTCCAGAGTGCTCCAGCCTCTCGGCCGGGTGGCAACAGGACACAGGGGTTGCGCTCGTTGCGGGACTTAACCCAACATCTCACGACACGAGCTGACGACAGCCATGCAGCACCTGTGCAAGCTTCCCTTGCGGGATCGTCCCACTTTCATGGTTCTACCACTTGCATGTCAAGGCCAGGTAAGGTTCTTCGCGTTGCATCGAATTAAGCCACATACTCCACCGCTTGTGCAGGCCCCCGTCAATTTCTTTGAGTTTTAATCTTGCGACCGTACTTCCCAGGCGGCATATTTAACGCGTTTGCTTCGCCACAAAAGGGGTCGATTCCTTTTACAGCAAATATGCACCGTTTACGGCTAGGACTACCAGGGTATCTAATCCTGTTTGCTCCCCTAGCTTTCGTGCCTCAGTGTCAGGTGTCGTCCAGGGACTCGCTTTCGCCACTGGTGTTCCTCTCGATATCTACGCATTTCACTGCTACACCGAGAATTCCAGTCCCCCTTCCGATCCTCAAGCCAGATAGTATCCAATGCCATTTCGAAGTTGAGCTTCGAGCTTTCACATCAGACTTACCTGACCACCTACGCACCCTTTACGCCCAGTGAATCCGAACAACGCTTGGGACCTCTGTATTACCGCGGCTGCTGGCACAGAGTTAGCCGTCCCTTCCTCTTCCGCTACAATCAACTCATCCAGTGTTATTGAATAAGGTTTGTTCGCAAATGACAGGGGTTTACGGGCCGAAGCCATTCATCCCCCACGCGGCGTCGCTCCATCAGGGTTTCCCCCATTGTGAAAAATTCTCGACTGCTGCCACCCGTAGGTGTCTGGACCGTGTCTCAGTTCCAGTGTGGCTGGTCGTCCTCTCAGACCAGCTACCCGTCTTCGCCTTGGTGGGCTTTTACCCCGCCAACTAGCTGATAGGCCGCGAGTTCATCGTAAAGCGTCAGGCCTTGCGGTCCCCAACTTTAAATATCAGAAGATGCCTCCCAATATTCACATCCGGTATTAGCTCGCCTTTCAGCGAGTTATTCCAAACTTTACGGCAAATTACTCACGTGTTACGCACCCTTGCGCCACTCCGATTAAAAGATATTGCTACCCTTTAACCAGCGTTCGACTTGCATGTCTTATCCACGCCGCCAGCGTTCGTTCTGAGCCAGAATCAAACTCTCCGTTAATAAAAACGTTAGCTTGAATCTTGTTCGATGGTGAATCGAACTGATTTTGCAATTTTAAAACTCTTTAGTGTTCACCACTAACATGTGAACCCTAAAGGGGCTCCTAACTATTCGCACAATTCAACTTTCAATGAGCAGTTTGAGTGTTTCCACTCGAAATTTTTCCCTCTTTGAGGGACAAAAATACCGAAACGCCGAATCTCTTCTTTCAACTCGGCATCTCAGATACCTTCGTTAATACCGCTTCAATCTATCGTCAGCGATATCGGCCGTCAACATCTTTTTTTGTTTTCTTCAGCCTTATCCGATCGCCTATCGCGCTCGAACGGTTGTGAATCTAGCAGGCCGAAAACTTTATGCAATAGGTTTTTTAATTTTTGTTTATTATTGATCAATTTTATCTGCGTTATTTGTGTTATAAGTAGCTTATAATAAATTATTTATAATATTATTCGTCTTGTGAATAACTTTCGCCTTTTTCTCGTCTTATTTCCATGTTCCTGCGTTACTTTTTTGTCGTTTTAACACTTTTTTGTCTCCCTTGCTGGGCGAATGAGGCGAATCTTATTTCCAATAGTTCCTTTTCAAGCGGACTTAAGGGATGGCGTTCTCTGTGGACTCGTGATGCCAATGGGGGAACGATTAGGTTGGAACAATTTGGCAATACGAACTTTGTTCATATCACTCATAGTGGAACAAAGGATTGGAGCTTTGAGGCTCAGAAGGAAATTATCGTCAATGAGGGAGATCTAATAGAGTTAAGTGGATGGTTGAAAGTCAACGGAAAGGGTAACGCAGCGCTCTGTGTATCTTCGTGGGGTGCCGATGGAAAGAACATGGGGTGGGCTGATGGGGCTCATACGGTTCGGCAATCCACCGGTTTTAATTATGTTTCAAGTCGTTTTCTGGTTCCAGCAGGGGTAAAAAAGGTTTTACCGAGATTAATCGGTTACGATTCTGCAGAGGTATGGATGACTGGTTTTTCGCTGGTTCAAAAAGAAGGTGTTGCCAATCACTTTTCTGCTCATTTGAAAAAGTCATTCACCATTGATAATTCCTTTCTAAGTCTCTCTCTTAATACGAGTAATGCAACGTTTTCGGTAACGGATAAGCGAACCGGGAAAGCATGGACTCAATTGATCTCTCATCCTTCGGTTCTATTGTCCGATGCCCATCTGAAGGGGAACCAAATCGTTTTTGATCTGTTCGAGGTTTCATCTGGTTTGAATTTGAAAGCAACTCTGACTCTTGAGCCAAAGCTGCCTGAATTCACCTTTTGCCTCGCGGGGAGTGGGATGGTTGAGAATTCCATTTCCTATCCTTATCCCTTTCAGACAAAGAGAGGGGAACGTGTCATCATCCCAATGAATGAGGGAATTTCCTATCCGGTTGAGGACGAGACGATTGAGACTTTTCCTCTGATTGCATATGGTGGACATGGAATCTGCATGGCCTTCTGGGGGATTACCGATGGAGACGCCGCGCAACAGACGATCATTGAGACTCCAGACGACGCATCTGCTTTGCTGGCACGTGACAATCATCTGCTCAACGTTGGACCACTTTGGGATTCTCAGAAGGGAGAGTTTGGATACACCCGAAAATTACGTTATGTGTTCTTCGATAAGGGGGGGTATGTGGCGATTGCGAAACGTTATCGCCAGTATGCAAAGGATCACGGTTTCTTCAAGACTCTGGCCGAGAAGCGCCAAGAAAACACGAACGTGGATTTGCTCGTGGGGGCGGTAAATGTGTGGAATTGGGATGCGGATCCGGTTGCGCTTGTAAAGGACATGCAGTCCGCGGGAATTGAGAGGATTCTATGGAGCCGGGGTGGAAAGTCGGAGGCGTTGAAAGAACTGAATGCGATGGGGGTTCTAACCAGCCGTTATGACATTTATCAAGACGTGATGGATCCCACGAATTTCCAATTTCTACGCTGGACAAGCTCGGATTGGACTACTGCGGCGTGGCCCAATGACATCATCAAAAAGGCTGATGGAGACTGGGCTCGTGGCTGGGGAGTCGAAGGCAAAAAGGATGACTGGTATTACTGTGGTGTAATTTGTGACAAGCGCGCTCCTGAGTATGCCCGGCAACGCATTCCAGCAGACCTCGCGGCAAATCCATATAGATGTCGTTTTATCGATACAACAACCGCCGCACCATGGAATGAGTGTTACGACGATCGGCATCCAATGACACGATCTGAAAGCCGTGAATACAAAATGAAGCTTTTGAATTATATCTCGCACGATATGAAACTNGTAACCGGGTGCGAGACCGGACACGATGCCTCGGTTCCTTTTCTTCACTATTTTGAGGGGATGATGAGTCTTGGCCCATACCGTGTGCCAGATGCAGGACGCAACATGGATCAAATTCTGCAAGACGTGCCAGAACGAGTTGCAAAATTTCAGCTCGGTCAGCGATATCGTCTTCCATTATGGGAACTTGTTTTTCATGATTGCGTCGTAGCCCAATGGTATTGGGGGGACTACAACAACAAACTCCCGTCCTTATGGGATAAGCGGGATCTTTTTAACGTGCTCTATGGAACTTCCCCGATGTTTATGTTCAACAAAGCGCTGTGGCAGTCTCAAAAGGAGCGTTTTGTGAAAAGCTACAAAAATACCTGTCCCTGGGTAAGAAAGGTTGGCTACACAGAAATGATTGATCACCGGATTCTGTCTCCTGACAGGGATGTTCAGCAGACCGTCTTTTCAAACGGAACCGTGATTACGGTCAACTTTGGCAACACTCCATTCACATTACCTTCAGGTAAAACACTGGCTCCTCTAAGTTACACTGTTGAATAGGCATTCAGGTCCGGGATGCACACGCGTGTGTGTCGCATCCGCTTGAAGTTGTCATATAGTTATATACTTATTATATTTATCAACTTCACCTTGTTGTCATTGAACAGCAAGATTTCCTGTCTTTCCACAAACACAGCCCGTTTTTTGTTACTTCTCAGTGTCAAGTGTTTCATTAAAATGACTTCTTTGTGACATTTTGGTCAGTTCACCAAGTCGTCAAACAACCGTAACCTCAATGTCGGTTGTTCCATCCAAATTCCGCTGTAAAACTCCAGAGCAGGACAGTAATGAGGTGGAAGTCATCCTGCTAATCGTTCCACATGCTGCGCCATTTACCGAATTGAAAATTAACCAAAAATCAAAGTATGAGTCTCGTATTTCCTCCACAGTCCAGTGCAGTCAGAAGCATCCCCAATTCCAGAAAAAGAAGGATCGGGGTTGCCGCTGCTGCAACCATCCTGGCGATTTCATTATCAACTCACGCCACGCCTCCCCCACCCCATAATATTTCCGCAGCAAACATAAACGTCGTTCAAAACGACACTGGCAACACCACTAATTCCGTGACGGTCACCGCCCCGCTCAGCATCAACGATCTACGCATCCGTCCAGGCTCAAACCGTGGGGTTTACATTATTCAGATTGGAAGTTCTCCAACAAATGACCTGCCTGAAGGGATGATCCTTACCGCTGTCAGTGAAAACGGGCGCGACAATTATGAGGATACCGGAGTCAACTATATGGCAAGCGCGTTTGACGGAACAAAATATGACGGAACAAACGAGTTTCAATGCGGCTATTGGATCGTTATGCAGGATTGCACCACCAGCCGCGCCGAATATAACGCCAACTGCGCCGTTGCCTATTTTCGTTATACCAACTGGCTTTGCGGTTGGGCGCGCAATTCGGTAGCAGGCAATGGTTTGACCAACGATCTTCTCACAGCTTCCCCTGGTATTGCATTGGGAACTCATTTCAAGGGGCTTGGTGGTGGAAAATCCATCGTCGATTTACGCGAATTTGGCATCTACAACACCAACGGCGTATTACTTGTAAACCACGCGAAGAATGAAGGAAATTTTGCGCTCTCTCAGACGAACGATGATGGAACGTGGACTCTCTACGTCAAAGACAACAACGGAGATAACGCTTCGTATGAGCAGGACCCGGTTGCCTTCGTCTACATCCCGAGCACAAACACGACCGTCATTTCCGGACGTTTTGACGCAGAGGAAAACATTCTCACTTACAGCGGAGACACGCCGCAATTCAGCGTAAGCAAGATCGAAGAAGGCCGGTGGCGTCTGACAATTCCCGGTTACACGCCAGAGACTGGTGTTTTGATCATTTCGGCAGAAGGTGGTTTGGATTTGAACCGTGACAATGTGGTGAGTTATCAGGCCGATGAAGACACCTGGATCATTGAGTCCCGAGACATTGTTGCAGGCCAGAATTTTCCAGTCCTCGAGACTCCCACAAATGAGCCTGTAGCCTCGTTCGTCTTTATTCCAGCGGCAACCCCCGGAATCTCCCTTTCAACAACAGGAGTGTTATCAACCAGCGAAAACGGCGATGAGGCCACATTCACAGTCGTTCTTGACACCCAACCCACTTCCGATGTGACCATCGGAATTACATCCAGTAATCCCACAGAGGGAACAGTTTCTCCTGCTTATCTGACGTTCACGGCTGACAACTGTAACGTTCCACAGACCGTCACTGTCACAGGACAAGATGACCAGCAGGAAGATGGAACAGTCGATTACACCATCACTTTTTCTCCCGCTGAAAGCCTTGATGATAACTACAACGGAATGAACGCTCAAAGCGTGTCCGCTAAAAATGCAGACAACGATCTCGCAGGAATCACTGTTGATCCCATTTCAGGACTGACAACAACAGAGACGGGCACAGCGACATTCTCCGTCAAACTCAACACCCAGCCTTCCGCAAACGTTACAATCGGTCTTTCCTCCAGTAATCCAGATGAAGGCATTCCAACTGTCAGTTCCCTGACGTTCACCCCGGAAAATTGGAACATTGCACAAATCGTCACGGTAGCCGGAATTGATGACGGCATTCTGGATGGAACCACCCCATATAGCATTGTGACCGCCCCTGCCGTAAGTGCGGATCCAAAATACAACGGCATGGATGCCGCTGATGTCTCTTTGTCCAGCATCAACGTCGATTCCGTGGCCATCACTCTCACTGCTGGCACAAATCACTTGATCACTATTGTGGAAGGTGGTGTCACAAACTTCACCTATAAACTGAGCTCAAAACCCTCTGCAAATGTAGTGATTAGTCTGACTTCTGATAATACCTCAAAAGGCACAGTCTCTCCCTCCGTTGTCACATTCACCCCAGAAAACTGGATGACTCCCCAGTCGGTCTCATTCCAAGCGATTGACAACCTCATTCTGGATGGAGACACAACACTGAACATTGCCAGTGCAATCACAACATCGGACACAAATTACGCGGCCCTCTCCATTGCAAAAATTCAGATCACTGTTGTTGACAATGAGGCTTTGATCAGCCTGCCCACTGGCGATGCCATCTACGGACTTGGAACCCCCAGCATGGTGATTGATGGCCGGGCCACAATTACCGATACTGACACAGCCGTTTATCAAAACGGATCATTAACCCTGACACTTGCAAATGGGACACTGGGTGACCGCGTTGCCCTTAGAACCAATGACAACATCAACTTCAGCGGTAACGAAGTCAGTTACAATGGCAACGTCATCGGCCAATTCACAGGGGGAAGTGATCTGACACCATTGGTGTTTTCTCTCAATGGCAATGCAACAAAGGCATCCGTTCAAGAGCTGATCCGCGCCATCACATTTGAAACGCCCACGAATACAACGTCATTTGCAACACGCGTTCTAACCGTTGCTCTCAATGACGGTTTGGGAGCCATCACCACCGCAACAAAAAATATCCGTGTCGGACTGCTCCACCTGAATCAGTTCCAGGACGGCGCGGATTACGGCTATGGACTTTATAATGGCGAAAATGACATCGCCCTGTCCGAAGTGGCGCCACAGACACCGTGGCCCGCTGGACGCAACACCACGGAAGGTTTATTGGTTGATTATGCGGACGTCGGCACACCAGCGGACAGTCAAATATTGATTCGCTTTGATGATTTTGTCGGAACTAACGCCTGGCAGATTCCCACCAACGTCACCATCGTTACAGCGGAACTCCTCGTCAATGTCAATAACACCGGTAACGGTGGCATTCTCTACCGCATGTTGATTCCATGGGATGCCACCAATGAAACCTGGTCCAGCATGGGAGACGGGGTGCAACAGGACGGCATTGAATCCGAGCTCGACTACTATTCCCAATGGAATGTCCAAGCCGGAACCGGAGCCAGTGCTTATGGTGTCATTTCGATTGGTGTGAAGGAGGACATTCAGGCCTGGGTGAACGGAACAAACAACTACGGCTGGATCATCCGTGGTTGGCCCTTCAACACGGATGGCTCCGCCTTCAGTCCTTCTGAAGCTCAAAATGTGGATATCCGCCCGCGCCTGCGCGTCACATGGATTCCCTCCGGTCCCACCGAAACCAGTTTCCGCTATGGCGTGGATGGCTATACAACCACTTATGATACACGCATTCGCGCGAATGCTCCCGACAGTAACTACTCAACTGTGACCCCCGTTTATGTTGACTACGCCGTGAGCGGCACATCTGATCAAGAGCAAGTGCTCCTCCGTTTCGACAATATCGTCGGAGGTGGCAGCACTCAAATCCCAGCCGGAGCCAGAATTGATGCCGCCATTCTTGATCTGAGTAGCGTCACGGGTAATGCAACCGGAAACGGAGGCTCACTCCATGCACTGCTCCAATCCTGGGATGACACGACGAGCACTTGGAACAGTTGGGGGGACGGTATTCAAGCGGATGGCATCGAAGCCGCAGCAACACCCACCGTCACCGTTGGATGCACCACCAATCTTTCCTATAATAAAATGCAGGGTGGTTTCAACTCATTTGAAGTCACAAAAGACGTTCAAAACTGGGCCAACGGGACCAACAATTACGGCTGGGTATGGCTTCCCATCAAGGGTGGCAGCGATGGTTGGGGCTTCTCCACATCGGAAGACACCACCGAACAATACCGCCCCCGTTTGCGCGTGTATTATTCCATTGCGACTCCGATTCTCAGCACGCTAAAAATTCAATCTTACAGGAAGATCGAATCGACGTTCCAAATCACCTTCACAGGAACAGCAGGGAAAACCTGTGAAATCCGTCGTGCGTCCACTCTGGACGGCGCGTGGACAACGATTGGCACTACGACAACCGATAGCAATGGCATTGGCTCATTGATTGACAACAATCCACCGGCCTCTTCCGCCTTCTATCGCGTCATCTACCAATAGAAACACTCTCGTTGGCGGCACTGCGTTTCATCACCTTTGCCGCCAACCTTTTTCTCTAGAAAAACCACTTCAAGAAATGAATCATATGAAAATCAACTCTTCAAAATTCTTCTATTCATCGTTGAGCCCAGCCCAAAAATCGCGACGATCCGGGTTCACCCTCATCGAACTTTTGGTCGTAATCGCCATCATCAGCATCCTGGCTTCCATGCTGCTGCCGGCTCTGGCACGGGCCAAGTGGTCCGCAAAAAAAATCGGCTGCATCAACAACCTCAAGCAACTCGGACTCGGTAGCATGTTGTATGCGGACGATAACAAGGGGAATTACACGGCTCCCACGTGGTATCAAAAGAGCTTTGCGAAAACAGAAAAATCCGACCGCAGCGGTTCGGATGACGATGCCTCCTGGTTATATCCCTATTACATCAAACCCCTCAAATCCTACACATGCCCGGGGACAGAAAACGTGGTGCGCCCGCTCATGGAAGAAAAACCGGATGGTTCAGGAAAAGTCGTCACCGACCTCTGCAATAATGCTGTCAATCGCACGGCAAACGGAACCAGCTATGAAATATTCGGCACCTTCAACGGCACCAAGAAAACGGAGAGTTCCATCAACAGCCGTGTCAACAAGCTTTATCTGGCAGGCTCCACCCCCCGTGCTTCACAAAACATTCTGTTCCTCGATGCGGATGACTCGGCCTCTGCCTCATCCGGGGCTCAAGGAAGTTCCCACAACAATTGGCCCGATCCCGAAGATGCTCATGGCGCATCCGGAACCTGCATGAATTTCTGTGATGGACATGCCGAGTGGATCAAAACAAAACAGTATCTACGTGTTCTGAATTTCAGCCAGGACAGTAATGCCACACAACCCTGACTTATTCGTAAAATTTTTCTTTTCCATTCCATACTTCCCTGCAAAATCAGAGATATGAAACTAACTTCTCCACTTGTTGTTACCCTGTTGACAAGTGTCCTCACTCTTCCCGTTTGGGGACACGATCCGGTCACACGCTACCGCACGCCCATTCACATTCCCAACATTCCTGGATATGTAACACTCAAGTGTGATTTTCACATTCACACGGTCTTTTCAGATGGTCTTGTCTGGCCTTCCGTCCGCTCGGAAGAAGCCTGGCGTGAGGGGCTTGACGCCATCGCCATCACAGACCACATTGAGTATCATCCACACAAGGGTGAAGTGACAAATGACCTCAACCGTTCGAGTCAGTTGGCAAAAAAAGCTGGAGAAAACCTGAATTTAATCGTCATCAACGGTTCAGAAATCACGCGAAACATGCCTCCTGGGCATCTAAACGCCATTTTTCTCACTAATGCCACGCCACTTGACACTCCTCAGTGGACCAATGCCGTGGATGCAGCGCACGCTCAAGGCGCTTTCATTTTTTGGAATCACCCGGGGTGGGACCGCCAGACAACAAATGGCGTCGTCATCTGGTATGAGGAACACACTCGTCTTCTGCAGGAAGGAAAGCTCCAAGGAATTGAAGTCGTCAACACCCGCGATTATTATCCAGAAGCTCACCGCTGGGCAATTGAGAAAAAACTCACCATGCTGAGCAATTCAGATATTCACGATCCAATTAATTTGGAATATGATGTCCATGCTGGTGATCACCGGCCTTTGACACTGGTCTTTGCAAAAGAGAAAACACCTGCGGATATAAAGGAAGCCCTTTTTGCCAGGCGCACAGCCGTCTACTCAGGCAACCGCTTGATTGGAGACGAACAATTTCTTCGTCCAATCTTTGAAAAGTCTGTCACCTTCGATTCCCCGGAAATTATACTCAAGGGAAAAAGGGCTGTTCTCGTTCAAATATCAAATAATTCCGATATTGATTATGAATTGGAACTTGCCTCGAAGGATAATTCCATAGAAGCACCACAAAAGCTGGTCATTCTGGCTCAAAAAACCATTTTGATGGAGCTCAGAGCCACCTCCGCTGCTGCGAATGGAACAAAATCACTCGAATACAACGTCACGAATCTGCTTGTGGCCCCCAACAAACCGCTTCTTGTCGCACTGCCATTGAAGATCAATGTTGAGTAGAAGCCAAAATAAAACGATACCGCTTCATTTTCTCCCCCCTACTACTAATACAACCAAACGAATCGGGCAATTGCACAAGATACAGTGCAGTTGCCCTTTTTTCTGCCATGTGCTGTCAAATAAATTGCCTGAATGAGATTACTGATGTCCGCCCCCTACCTACACCTTAAACTCACGGCTCAATCCATTTACCATTTTCGCGGATAAGATCGACAAGCCGGTCCACAGCCTCGGATTCGGGCACATTGAATTTGACCGGAGTTTTCCCAACATACAAATTCACCTTGCCTGGAGCACCGCCAACATATCCAAAATGCGCGTCCGCCATTTCTCCTGGACCATTCACAATGCACCCCATGATGGCAATTTTTACCCCTTTCAAATGCCGTGTCCGAGCTTTGATTGCGGCTGTCACCGTCTGCAAATTAAAAAGCGTCCGCCCGCAAGATGGGCAAGCCACGTAATCGGTCTTGAATAATCGGCAGCCTGCTGCTTGCAAAATGTTAAATGCCAACTGCACGCTCTGCTCTGGATGGCTTTCGCCGCGAATGAAAATGGCATCGCCAATGCCGTCCGCCAGCAGAGAGCCAATAACAACACTGGCCCGAAGAAGGGCAACATTGGAAGCCAGTGGTGTCTTGGGAACATCCAAGCAGTCCTTTAGCAAAATGGGGTTCGTGCGTCCCAAACGCTTCAACTTTGCCGCCAACAGACGGAACGCGGGAACCGGTGGTAGTGGTGTGGAATCCTTGACAGTGACAAGAACAGAATCGCTTTGGAGGGCAAACTCACGTGTAGGATCGATTTCCTCCACTTTCAAATCATCCCAGACCGCCTCTGGACGCAGTTTGGCATTGGAAGGCAGTGCGTCCACTCCTGCGCGCGTCATCACCACACGCACTGGATGTGTGCCACCGCAAAAGATGCCCGGCACCCACTCCACTGGACTTGATTCACGCCGCTTGAAGGTGAGTGGATCAAACGACAAAGTCTCCTTTTCCAGAGACTTTTTCAATTGCGGAGGCACTTTTTCCGCTGCAAGAGTCAAAGCGGGAATCTGAGCGTTTAAATCACGACATACCTGCAATTCATGTGGGGAATCTTCTGTCAACGAAACACGGATTGTATCTCCCAATCCATCGCACAGGAGCGATCCAATTCCCATGGCGCCCTTGATCCGTCCATCCTCCCCTTCCCCAGCCTCCGTCACTCCCAAATGAATTGGGTAGTTCCAGTCCGGGCCCAGCTCTTCAAGTCGGGTCACCAAAAGCCGATAGCATTCAATCATCACCTTGGGATTGCTCGACTTCATGGAGAACTTGAAATTGTGAAAATCAAGTTTCCGCGCGATTCGCGCAAATTCGAGAGCGCTTTCCACCATTCCCAGCGGGGAATCCCCGTAACGATTCATGATGCGGTCGCTCAACGAACCATGGTTCGTCCCAATACGCAAGGCACGCTTGAGGCGTTTGCTTTCCAACACCAGCGGAGTGAACGCCTGCTCAATCCGGTTCAATTCCTCAGCGTATTGCGCATCGTTATATTCGAGGGTCGCAAACTTCTTCTTATCCGCGTAGTTGCCAGGGTTGACACGCACCATTTCAACCCATTTGACTGCTTCCATCGCAGCTTCCGGCTTAAAATGAATGTCGGCAACCAGAGGAACATTACAGCCTGCGGCTCGAAGTCCGGCAGCAATATTCTTGAGATTGGCGGCATCCTTTACGGTTGGCGCTGTGATGCGAACGATCTGGCATCCGACGGCAACAAGCTCCAAGGATTGCTTGATGCAGAGTTCGGTGTTCATCGTGTCACACGTCAACATGGATTGGTTGACCACAGGATGGTCTCCCCCAATGATGACACCACCATGGGCAGGATCACCTACGATGACTTCGCGTGTTTTACGCCGTTGGAACAAAAAAGGCGAATGGCAATACCCCATAAATCTTACTTGGCCGGTGCAGTGGGTTGTGGAGCCGGCTCAGCTTGTGAGGCGGATTTTGATGAATCCCCCTTATTGGCTGGCAGTTCAATTTTAGTGCTGTGTTGGAACATCATCTTGAACATATCCCGATGCGCCGTTAGATCGTTAAAGGAAACAAAGAGAATAAATGAAATCAAAAGTAATGCGCACCCTGTCGTCACCCACTCCACCAATTTGACATTCAGAGTACGTTTGGTGATGCTTTCGATGATGGCTACAAGAATATGCCCGCCATCCAACACTGGAATGGGAAGGAGATTCAATACGGCAAGGTTGATATTCAACAATACAAGGAAACTCAGCGCCAAACGCAGGTCCGCCAACACTTGGGCGGCAAGCATCGCAAGAATTCCCGGTGGTCCAGAAAGGTCTTTGACTCCAACCCCCGTCTGTTTGGAGTGAAACAGTGCGCCTAAGGTCTTGATGGTTTTTTTCCAAACATCAGAAACTTGCTCATGAGGCGAGGGGTGTTGAACCTCATAGTAAACTGTTGAACCACTGGAAAGCATCACCCCAATCTTTCCATCATTCTTTCCAGGAGTTCCGCTGGGGGTTACATTTAACGTGATTCGTTTGTCCCCCCGTTTGACGACCATCTCGGTTGGTTCTCCTCCACGCTTGAGAATGAGGCCCACAAGTTGTTCCTGACTTCCGACTGGAACGTTAGCAAAGGAGATAAAGACATCATTCGTTTGAAGGCCCGCCTTCTCCGCTGGTCTGTCAGCAATCACACCTCTGACTACAGGATATTCGAGCGGATCAAGGTCCAACATCTTCAAGCGAAGAGTCTTGTTCATTTTCAGCGGAAGCTGAAATGTCAGCTTCTCATTGCCACGCTGAACAACCACGGGAACCACATTGGTTCGGGCGAGAATCGCCGCCATCTGAGCGTCATCCCAAGATTTCACCGGAGTATCGTTGACAGAAACAATCTTGTCCTTTTCCTTGATGCCCGCTTGTGCCTCTGGTGAATTCGGGTCCACAGATCCAACCACCGCCGGGTTGATCACCACGGGCAAACCGACAAAATAAATAATGGTCGCAATGATATAGGCGAACACCACATTCATCAGTGGCCCCGCAAATGCCACCAGAATCTTGGAAAAACGGGAAATAGGCGGTAGATTCTCCGTCGCGGCGCCTTCCAAAACTTCTGAAGTCACCATTTGCGGCAACTTGACATAGCCACCAAAAGGAAGCCATCGCAAGGTGTAAGCCACCCCATTTCGAGTCCAGCCAAATATCTTTGGTCCGAACCCAATTGCAAATTCTTCAACCTTTAGTCCACGAAGTCGAGCCACCCAGAAATGTCCAAATTCATGAATAAAAATGGACGCTCCAAACATGAGGATGACGACTATCGCCACATATAAAACTGTCAAAAAATTGAACATGAAATCAACCTGTTAACCTTACGGATGCCATGATCATCTGGCAACCAGAGAATGCGCCTCCCGCCTTGCCCATGAATCCGCCTGCAAGATTTGATCAAGGGAGGGATGTTCAATTTGCTGATGGAGCTTCATCACCTTCTCCACCACTTCATTAATCTGCAAAAACTGGATTTTGCGATTCACAAATGCTTCGACCGCAACCTCGTTTGCCGCGTTCAATACTCCCGGCAGTGTGCCTCCGTTTTCTCCAGCCCAACGGGCCAGCCGTAAAGCCGGAAAACGTTCCGGATCAGGCTCTTCAAATGTAAGAGTCCCCAGTTTCATCAGATTTGTCTTCACTCGCTCGCTTTTCACTCGCTCTGGATACATTAGCGCATAATGAATCGGAAGGCACATATCTGGGCTGGATAATTGTGCCAAAAACGCCCCGTCAATAAACTCTACCATGGAATGCACCACGCTCTGAGGATGCACAACGACCTTGACCCTGTCGATTTCAACATTGAACAGCCAGCGGGCCTCGATCATTTCCAAGCCTTTGTTGAACAAGGTGGCGGAATCGATTGTGATTTTCCGGCCCATGGACCACGAGGGATGTTTCAGTGCGCGCTCAAGAGTAATGTCTTTGAAATCCTTCTTGGGCAGCGTCCTAAACGGTCCACCAGAGGCGGTAAGCCAAAGGTTGCGAACCGACTCTGTCGGCTTGCCATCAAGGCATTGAAAAATGGCCGAGTGTTCGCTATCCACCGTTAAAACCCGCACCCCATGTTTTCGCGCCTCGCTCATGACTGTCTCCCCTGCAAGAACAAGAATTTCCTTGGACGCCACAGCGATGTCTTTGCCAGCCCGGATTGCAGCCAGCGCCGGTTTTAATCCCGCCGTCCCCACAATGGCAATCAACACAATGTTCGCCGAGGGCAACGTAGCCATTTCCACCAGGTTATCCTCTCCAGTCAACACTCGCGTCCCCGCTCCCAAAGTCCGTTCCAACTCGCGGGCCTTTTCGGTAGAGTTGATATAAATCGCCTCAGGGCGGTATTTTTGAGTTTGCTCCAACAGAAGTTTGGAGTTATTACCCGCCGCCAAACCGACCACCCGGAGACGATCCGGTGAATCATCCACTACTTTTAGCGTGCTGGTCCCAATGGAGCCAGTCGAACCAAGAACAACAACATTTTTCATCAAGGAATCAGAAATAACCTCATGTAGAGATACATCAACGGAGCATTAAACAACAGACTATCCAGCAAATCCAAGATTCCACCAATGCCAGGAAAGAGTTTGCCGGAGTCTTTCAAACCTGCCTCGCGTTTAAAAATCGATTCAATCAAATCACCAATCACAGCAGACACACTCAAGACAATGCCCAAAATAACCGCGTGCACCAACGTCATTCCCAGAAGATGATTCCCTGCCACATGTGCAAATACCACACTTGCAACGGTTGAAACAACAACGGCACCAAAAAATCCCTCCCAGGTTTTTCCCGGGCTCACGCGTGGAATCATCTTGTGCTTTCCAATCAATGACCCCACTACATATGCGCCACAGTCACTCAGCTTCGTCACCAAAATAAAGTAGAGCAGGTAAAAGTTCCCATCCACTCCATGACCGAAGAAATTGATCTTCTGCAGAAAATTGAGCAGCCATGCCACATACATCAAGCCCAGCAGCGTGGTTGAAATGGCAATGATTCCCTTTGTGCTGGCGCGGGAAACGAATTGTCGAACACACAATCCCAAAACAAACAAGATTATGACGCCGCTCTCAAAATCATTGACGCTTCCTGAACCGCCGACAGTTCCAGCCTGCCCAGAAATATAAAAGAAAGTGGCAACAATCAGCAGCACGCCTCCCAAAATACCCGCCTTGGAAAAGCAAAACGCCCCCACTCCCTTGACAATTCCATAGAATTCAATCATTCCCGATGCCACCAACAAGACCATGATCGCCAGAAACACATAATCAGACACAAGCTTGTTGCCTGAGAACAAAGCCCCCAGCACAACAGCCCAGAGCAAAATGGAACTGCAAAGGCGCCGGAGGAAAATCTTCCCCTTCGAAACAGGCGCCGGCGCAGTCACTGGTTGTTCGACACTCATGCGTATTTGTCAAAGCCTGACTTTGACTGAAACTGGGAAATTAGACCAGCCCAAACCGCCGGTGTCGATGCGTATATTCCTCAAGAGCCTCAAAAAACTGGGTTCGGCGAAAATCCGGCCAAAGGGTTGGGGTGACAACGAATTCCGCGTAGGAAATTTGCCATAGAAGAAAATTGCTCACCCGCATTTCACCACTGGTGCGGATCAATAAATCAGGGTCGGGATAATGCCGCGTGTAAAGGTGCTGTGAAAGCAGCAATTCGTTGATTTCTGCAGGTTCAAGTTTCCCCTCCTTCACCTTCTGCGCAATCGCCCGCGTCGCGTCGATCAGTTCAGTCCGGCCCCCGTAGCTCAGGGCCAAAATCAAAGTCAGCCCATTGTTTTTTGCCAGGGCAGCCTTGGTCTTCACCAATTGATCCTGCACAAATTCCGGCAACCGATAAATCTGACCAATTGCCTCCAGCCGGACGTTGTTTTTGGCCAGTTCCCCAATCTCGTTTTTAAGAAAACGAGCCAGATACCTCATCAGGGTGTCAACTTCATCCTTTGGCCGGTTCCAGTTCTCGACAGAAAACGCGTAGAGCGTCAGATATTTAATGCCAACTTCCCCTGCAGCACGAACGATGGCGCGAACAGATTCGACACCATTTCGATGGCCTTCAACACGTGGCAAATGCCGAGCCTTTGCCCACCGTCCATTTCCATCCATGATAATGGCCACATGGGTGGGCAAATTCGCTTTTGCCTGCGGGCTTAAATGGATTGCCACGCTCATTCGACATGTCTGAAGCCGTGCTAAGGCTACAGAATAATGGTCTGCTTACGGTCAGGACCGACAGAGACAATCTTCAGCTTCGCGCCGCTCAATTCAGCCAGGCCGCGAACATAATTGCGTGCCTTGACTGGCAGCTCTTTCCAGCTTTCAGCCTTGGTTGTCGAAGCTTTCCATCCAGGGAATTCTGCATACACCGGCTCACATTGAGCCAGAACGTCCACGTCTGATGGAACATAATCGTATTTCTTGTTTCCAACACGATAACCAATGCAGACCTTGATCGTTTCAAGTGAATCCAAACCGTCCAGATTGGTAATGGCAATCTCATCAACCCCGTTGACGATGGTCGAATAGCGGGTTGCCACAGCATCAAACCAACCGCATCGGCGGGGGCGTCCCGTTGTCGCGCCAAACTCGCGTCCCATTGAGTGCAACAAATCAGCAATCTCTGGGCTTTCGGTAGGCAGCGGACCTTCGCCAACACGCGTTGTGTATGCTTTCATCACAGCCACAACAAGGTCGATCTGGTTCGGAGGAACTCCTGCTCCAGTGCAAGCTCCTCCTGAAGTTGTATTAGAAGAGGTCACAAACGGATAGGTTCCGTGATCGATATCCAGGAATGTGCCTTGAGCCCCTTCAAAGAGAACACTCTTTCCATCGGAAATGAGATCGTGCAACAGCATGACAGTATTTGTCACAAAAGGCTTCAAACGGTCACCCGCTTTACGATAGGCCGCGTGAACTTCATCAAAATTCAGAGGCTGGCCACCGTGTTCCTTGATCAACCTGTTGTTGTCTTCAATTTTGACTCGCAACTTTTCCGCAAACCGCTCAGGTTGAATCAGATCCATCATGCGCAACCCCGTGCGTGCCACCTTATCGCCATAAGCGGGACCAATTCCCCTCTTGGTTGTGCCGATCTTATTCTTTCCTTTGGCATTCTCCTGATGGCCATCTAATTCGCGATGGTAAGGCAACACGAGATGCGCTGTTTCGCTAACGTAAAAATTCTTAATGCGAACCCCCAGATTGGTCAGCGTATCCATTTCTTCCACCAACCCCACGGGGTCCACCACAACACCATTGCCAATGACACACGTTTTACGGGGTCTCAAAATGCCGGATGGAATCAAATGGAGAATGTATTTCTTTTTTCCGAGAAAAACAGTATGTCCGGCATTGTTACCGCCTTGAGTGCGAACAACCACATCGGCGGTTTCTGTCAGAACGTCGATGATTTTTCCTTTGCCTTCATCGCCCCATTGGGCGCCCACGAGTATCGTATTGGCCATAGTATTTTTCGGGCACAGCCAGAAGCCGCCCGTTTATCTATGCACGTTTAACCGTGCTTTTTTTCTTACTCGCCCGCCAGGACCGTGTCATCCCGGCAACAAAAAACCCCCAAAATGTAAATTCGGGGGTTAACACGAGTATTTACGGGCAGAAATTAAAGAGATGAGCCTCGTATGTCAACGTTGGAATTCCAAATTAATTAAAATAAGGCTCCTTTTTGCTTTTCGTGAATTGTTGGCGTATTTTTTCTGTTCTATTTTGTCCAACCTCATTTGCATTCGGTTTTAGTTTTGATATCCTTTGGGAATGGAGTGCTTGCCACGATAAATGCCCAGGAAACACCTTTTGGCAAGCACACTAACAAAATAACCCCAATGCCAAGCCGAGTTGCCATTGCCAGAGCCATTGCAATCACAGCCGATGCCGTCCAAATCGGTTTGTTTCCGCTTTTCAGTGGAGGATGGATTTCGCCAGCAAACATCGCCTTGGACACTGTGGTTTGCGTCGTTCTAACCAGCCTCTTGGGATGGCACATCGCTTTTCTCCCCAGTTTCCTCGCTGAAGGAGTCCCGTTTCTCGACCTGGCTCCAACCTGGACCCTTGCAGTCCTAATAAAAACAAGGAAAGCCAAAGCCTCCACAACACCTGCAAATCCCCAAGCCCCACCAAAACCTACAGCATCCGAGAAAGGCCAGGTCATTGACGTCGAATCCAAAACAGTTTCCAGTGTAAATGCGCCCCCAGTCATTGCACCACCAGGCGTCACAACAGGAACGGAGCCCACGACCATAAAGTCCGTCACGTCCACATGAGCACGCCTGATCCAATTCATTCCCGCACGAACTGGCCGACTGCAATCATGTGGATCGCCATCGTTGCCATTATTGCGGGCAGCGCTCTGTTCATCTTCAAGTCCTTCGTTGAAGCGCCAGTGCGAGTGGTCAACGCCATTGGAGACCAACCCGGAAAAATCGCCCGGGACCTTGCTTCTTCCTTGCTCAAAGGCACTGTTACCACCCAGTTTCGCGAGTATTGCACAGAAGTCCATCCCACGCTGTCTTTGCAGGTGGCAACGCTGAAACAGACTGAACAATTCACACGAACAGATGAAGCCACGCTGGGGGATATTCCGCTTCCGGAAGTTGTCGTAAGAGTCACAGCCCCCGTGCAATACACTTATTGCATCAACCTCAACGGGAAATGGGACTTCAAACGGGAAGGAGACCTCCTCACGGTCATTTGCCCCGATCCAACGATGAATCAACCTGCTTTTGACGTCTCGCAAATGGAATGGGAAGTGAAGAAAGACAGTCTATTTCGTCGAACAAAAAAAATCATGGACGAATTCCAGCAATCGCTCATGCCCTTGGCTGTCAGCCGAGGCAAATCTCATATTCCCATCGTATTGGAAACCGCTCGTGCACAAACCACGACTTTTGTTGAAAATTGGGTAAAACAGCGTTTTATGGACGGCGGAAAATTCAGAGTCAAAGTCATTTTTGCCCGTGAAGCTCGCCAAATGATCCAGAGCACTTCCCCGGCAGAAACGAATTTATAAAATAAGTTGTGCCCCAAAGTGGTCCAAGAGTACAGTAAAAATCGGTCATGCCATTCAGAACCGGAATGAATCACCACTGCATCACCTTTTATTTAGCACTTGCGTCACTGTTTTTGCCGCTCTCGGCAAAACCAGCCGACTTGGGTCTGTATTCGATGCCAAAGGGGATCGCCGCCCCCATTAAAAAAACATCGGTGCCCGCCTCCAATTACAAACCGCTTTCCTGGACAACCCCAAAAGACTGGATTGAACAGCCCCATACCGATCTTCAGACGGCGCATTTTAGTGTTCCAGGCCCCGATAAAACCAAAGCTGACTTGGTGATCATCTCCTTTTCTGGATTGGTCGGAGAGGAAATTGTCAACGTGAACCAGTGGCGCGCTGAAGTCGGCCTGCCCCCCATTGAACCGACCGACATCACATTCGACCCGATCGTTGTGGGGAAACAGCAAGGAAAACTCTATCAATTTTCCGGTCCCGAAAAATCCACAATGGTCGTATGGCTTACAAAGAACGAGACATTCTGGTTCTTTAAACTCCATGGCAGTTCCAGCGCCATTGCCACCAATAAATCCGCCATGATGGAGTTTTTGAAATCGGTCAGTTTCCTCCCTCCACCAACACCCGAAACACAAGGTCAGCCGCAACAGGCTTCACTTCCAACAAACACGCCAACCACGCCCTCAGAGATGGCATCCTCCGACTCCGCTTTGCGCATGCCGATCTGGGAAATTCCAGATAGCTGGCAAAAGCAGACTGGGCCTCGTCCCATTCTCAAAAGTTACGTGGTCAAGAATTCGAAAGGAATTGCCCTGGTATGGATCAGCTATCTGCCTGGTGAAGGCGGGGGCGCCTTGACCAATATCAACACTTGGCGCGCCGAGATTGGAATGAACCAAATCTCAGAAACCGAGCTTGCCAAAACAAGTGAAACAGTCGATCTGCCCGGTTCCAAAGCAATTCTGGTCAACCTCAGCAAGGATCAGGAAAGCCGTCTCATCGGAGTCTATGTGCGGCATGGAGACAGTACCTGGCTCTACAAGCTCATTGGAGACAACTCCGCTGTGGAAAGCGAAAAGGAAAACCTCATCCAAGTCATCAGAAACGTCCGATATCCCTAGAACATGCTCCAACGCTTTCTAAAGCCGCTGGCGTCCCTGCGCTTGACAATCACCTGTCTGTTGCTTGCATTTGTTCTGGTGCTCGTCGGCACACTGGCCCAGGTTCACCACGGACTCTACGAAGTTCAATCCCGCTATTTCAGAAGCTGGCTTGTTTTCTGGACCTCCAAAACCAGTGGCACTCCCATTCCAATATTCCCCGGTGGCTGGCTCATTGGAGCCGTGCTTGTTCTGAATTTGATAGCCAGCCTTTTCACCCGCTTCAAATTCACCCCTCAAAAAACGGGACTCTGGATTGCCCACCTCGGGCTCATATTCCTGCTTGTTGGGCAATTCGTCACAGAAGCCTTTCAAGTGGAAAGTCAGATGCGGATCGAAATTGGCGAAACCAGAAATTATTCCGAGGATTTTAGAAAGAACGAACTTGTCATTCTTGACTCTGCAGCAACTTCCAACGCGCCTATCCTCTCCGTTGCAGAAACAGCACTCTCGCATAAAGAAATCAAAACGGCGGGCTCCCCCTTCACACTCAGGGTCAAAAGCTACCTGCCCAACTCATATCCAGCAGCCCGAGTCACCGCCAATTCTCCACAAACCCTCTCCTCGACCAACGGAATCGGCACTCTCCTCTGTTTCACAGAAGCACCTGTCAAATTCACGATGGACGAGACATCCCATCCGGCGGCACTCATCGAAATTTTTAAAGACAATCAATCCATGGGAGAATGGCTTGTCTCCACGTGGCTTTCAAAAGCTTACGAAGCATCACGAATCCGCGAATGGCTGGGAGAAGAGCATTCAGAGGTCATTGCCCATCCCCAATGTTTCACTAATAACGGACACAGCTACGAAATCGCGCTTCGCCCCAAACGCATCTATAAGCCCTACAGTCTGAAACTCCTTGAGTTCCATCATGACCTTCATGAGGGCTCTTCTATTGACAAAAACTTTTCCAGCCGAGTGCGTCTTTTCAACCCGGCTACAAAGGAAAACCGGGACATTCTTATTCACATGAACAATCCCCTTCGTTATCAGGGGGACACTTATTACCAGAGCAGTTTTGAACCCGGAGATCAAGTAACCATTCTACAAGTCGTCCGTAACCCGGCATCGCTCACCCCTTACATTGCCTGCACGATGATCACCCTTGGACTCATCATTCAATTTCTCATGCACCTCACCACATTCATGAAGAACCGGATGGGAGGTAAATCATGAAAAAATGGCTCCCCTGGATTTTCGTGGCGGTCTTTGCAGCGTGGTTTCTTTCCAATCTCCTGCCCTCTCGCCCCGTCAATGGTTTTGACATTGGTGGTTATGGAAAGCTCCCTGTCTTGTTGGAGGGACGCATTCAGCCTCTCGATTCGATGGCCCGCAACGCCCTTTTGAGTATGCGCGGCAAATCCACGCTTCGCACCGGAAGCAACACGTTATCAGCCACCGAATGGCTTCTTGAAACTGCCTCGATTCCCGAGCTTGCCGACCAACGGAAAATTTTTCGAGTCTCCCACCCCGATCTCGAAGGCCTCATGGGAGCGCAAAAACCCGGTCTTGAATACTATTCCTACAACGATCTCACAAATCAGTTGCCACATTTGGAGGAACAAGCCCAGGCACTCCTAAAAAGCGAAGAAGAACAAGGTGGTAATTCACGAAACCGCTCCGCCTATCAAAAAGATCTTCTTCACCTCTACAACAGCATTTCCCTTTATCGCCAGATCAAAAACAGTTTTCAACCGGAGGACACCCCCAATTTCATCGACGAACTCGATATATATAAAGAGTCAATCCCCGCAGCCATGGCTGCCGCATCACAGGATAAAGAAAAACGCGATGCAAGCGCCCTTCAACGCATAGCCCCGTTCGTCCGCCGGTATCAGGATCTGGCCGCTTTTGCGTACCCGCTTGCCATTCCACCAATGCCAGGCCAAGTAAAAGATAAATGGAAAAACACCGGTTCAAGTCTTTTACAATCTTTGCACGAGAATACGATCCATCCTGCCGTGCTCTTTTACGCCACGCTCCACAACACCTATCGAAACCATCAACCGGACAAGTTCAATCAGACGCTTGTTCAATATAACGGCTGGCTCCAAACAAACGGTTTTACCCCGGTCACCCAGAAGGCCAGCCTCGAATTTTCATTCAACCGGATGCAACCGTTTTATGTGTCGATGATTCTTTACGTGGCAGCACTACTGCTTGGCTGTCTTTTCTGGATCAAGCTTTCCGAACCGGTCCGGCGCTCTGGTGTTGCACTGCTCGCGCTCGGATTTGTCATTCATACCGCCGGCCTCGTTCTGCGTGTGGCCTTGGAAGGTCGCCCCCCTGTCACCAATCTCTATTCTTCCGCCGTCTTTATTGGCTGGGGAGCGGTGCTCCTTGGATTGATTCTTGAACGTTTCTTCAAGCAGGCCATCGGGCTTGTTGCCTCCGCGATGATCGGCTTCATATCCCTCATTATCGCCCATCACCTTTCGCTCAGCGGGGACACCATGCAAATGCTGCGTGCTGTGCTTGACACCAATTTCTGGCTGGCCACGCACGTTGTCACCATCACCATTGGCTACTCATCCATGTTCGTTGCTGGAATGCTCGCGGCACTCTATATTTTGCGGGGCGTATTCACCCGTTCTTTGACACCAGAAATCGCCTCAGCGCTGAACCGCATGGTTTACGGGATTCTCTGTTTTTCCACACTCTTTAGTTTCACTGGAACAGTGTTGGGAGGCATCTGGGCCGATCAATCCTGGGGACGATTCTGGGGCTGGGATCCAAAGGAAAATGGAGCCCTGCTCATCGTTCTTTGGAATGCTGCCATTCTTCATTCCCGCTGGGCTGGTCTGATTAAAGAACGCGGCCTTATGGCCATGGCAGTTTTTGGAAATATCGTGACCAGTTTCTCCTGGTTCGGAGTCAACATGCTCGGCGTCGGACTCCATTCCTACGGTTTCATGGATGCGGCATTTCCATGGCTCTGTGCTTTTGTCTTTTCGCAACTCATCCTCATTGGACTCGACTTCCTGCCTCGTGAAAAATGGGGTAGTTTCAAAAACGCAAAATAAAGGCTGAACCGTTTCAGCGATCTTAAGCTGCTGATGGGACATCCGCTGGTTTACGCGATTTCATTGGGCCAAGCCCACGGTAGAAGATCAGGAAACACGTCAACACCACGGCGACATAACATGTCACCCCCATCCAGAACACAAACCAATTCTCACCCTTTGCACTTGCGCAGGCATTAAACCACACGCCCCCTCCAAGATAGCCAACCAGATTTCCAACTCCGCTGATCATGAAATAAAACAATGCCTGAGCGCGCGTTCTCCAGGCAGGATCAATGCGTTGCTCAAGGTAAATCTGCGCCGTGATGAAATAGAGCGTGTAAGAAAAACCATGCAGCGCAATTCCCGCGATCACCCAGCCCTTTGAATTGAAGGCACATAAACCATAACGAACCACTCCAAAGGCCAGCCCTGCCACAAAAATCCATTTCAATCGGATTCTTAAAAAGAGTCTCCCGAGAGTCAGCATCGCAACAATTTCCGAGATTTGTCCGATTGACATCCAGGCTGACATGGATGTCATTCCAAACTCCCTCAACTGAGGCGGCGTGTATGGGAAGAATACTGCAAGGGCTGTGTTGTAAAGCGCCGCCGTAATAAACACCATGCGATGATCCCGATTTTTGAGCAATACGAGCGCGTCCCACCCCATCCGCTCTTTCAAAGTCAGCGGCCCTGAACTTCTTGGCGGCGCAACATTCGGCAGTAAATAGGTAAACCCAGCCAATAACATCCATCCCGCCGCCCCGCTGTAACCGGATAAAGTTGATGCATCTGCTCCGATCGCACTCACCACCCAGCATCCACACATCCAGCCAAACGTGCCAATCGCCCGAATTGGACCAAATTCCGTTCTTGGATTAAACAACCGGGAAAAGACAATGCTCGTTGAAATGCTCGTCACCGGGGTGGAACAAAGCATTTGAATTTGAATGAGAAGCAGGACCGCATAAGCAGGCCAGTGATGTTGAATGCTCCAGCTCGCGGCAACCATCACCAGACTGCTCGCTATGGCAAGCCCGCGCAAAACCCGGACAGGGGAACCGCCCCGATCCGCCATGGCACCAAATATCAATGGCGACACAAATGCCGCAATCGCAGAGGTCGCAAACGCATACGGACGAATTCCCGACAACCCATGGGCATCCAACACGTTGGTCAGGGGAACAAACCACATCCCCATGGCCAACCATTGAATAAAAAACAGGGTTGCCAGTTCCGCGTAATCAGCCCATTGCCGGGGCTTGTCCATTATTTCAATTGACTGACTTTTTCACGCAGGAACCGAATCAACGGTTTGGGGGAAAGCCCGCTTCCGGTGATGGATTTAACCAGTTCCGCACCGGTCTTGGCCCGGCCATGACAATGAATCTTCTCACGATGCCACTTTAAAATCGGAGCAAAATTGTGTTCACGAATCAGTCCCTCCACATCCGGAACATCCTTCTGAATCTGTTCCCACCAATGCGCTGCATACAGATTTCCCAAAGTGTAGGTTGGAAAATAACCAATATCCCCAAAGGACCAATGAATGTCCTGCAGGATGCCCTCGCTGAAATTCTTCGGGCGAATCCCCAAATATTTTTCATACTTGTCATTCCACAGCTCGGGCAACGCCCCGACGTCAATTGTCCCGTTGATCATGGCTTGTTCCAATTCATACCGAATGATGATGTGGAGATTATAAGTCAGTTCATCAGCACGAACACGAATCATTGAAGGTTGCAGGACATTGATCGCATCATAGAAACTGTCAGGCGTAACATTTTTCAACTGTCTGGGGAAAGCAGCCTGCATGATCGGAAATTGCTTCTGCCAAAACGCGCGATTCTTCCCGATGAATACCTCCCAAAAGCGGGACTCACTCTCGTGTATCCCCATCGAGACCGCCTCACACAAGGGCGTTCCATACCATTCCTCAGGCAACCCCAGCTCATACAACGCATGCCCCGTCTCATGAAGAATCGTCAACTGACAATCCGCAATGCCATCAAAACGAGTCGTGATGCGCACGTCCCGGCAATGAATCGTCGTGCAGAACGGATGTGCAGTCAGGTCCAAACGGATGTTCTCCTCAGGCGCCCCCATCTCCTTCATCAGATCGTGGGCAATATCCAACTGCTTCTGCTCATTGTATTTTGCCTTCAAAAAAGCTGGCACCGGTTTTGCCTCGGGTAACTTTGAAATCAGTTGGATTGTCTCCGTTTTCAACTCATCAAAAACCCGGTTCAAATCAACCGTATTAGCTCCAGGTTCGTAGGCGTTGAGCAAGGAATCATAAGGGGTAGCCCCCAAGGCAAGGTAACCCGCCTTTTTTTTGCACAGTCCAATAATTTTCTCAAGATAAGGACGAAAAATGGAATAATCGTTTTTCTCGCGCGCTTCAGACCAAGCGTGCTCAGCCTTGGACGCCGTCTCCGCCATTTCCAAAACAAATTCGTTTGGCAACGCCATTGCCAGACGATAATCGCGCAATGATTCCTTCAAGAGACGCTGTTCCCGCTCACTCAACGAGGTGTCGCGAATTTCACCAGATTCCAGATTAATCAGTTTTTCCAGTAGCTTACGGTAATCAGCAGAGGTGATGCGCTCATGAATCAACCCCTCTATCAGAGGCAATTGTTGCGACCGTCCGGCAATGCCAGCGGTAGGCATATAGGTTTTGGCATCCCATCCCAAAAGGGCTGAAATCCCCTTAAGATGCCAGGTTTTTTGTTGATATCGAGCCAGATCGGCCAAAGACGTGTTCATGGCGAACTAAAATTAGGTTCAAAGTAATGGGTCCAAAAACAAGGACACCTTCGTTACGCAAACAATACTACCGCCTAAAAAGTAAAATCACCAGCGCGTTTCCACAAGGCTTGGTTGGACTCTCATAATCCTCCCCCCTCGGGTAACATTTTCCCATGAGGTAACACGGGACGTAGCGAAGCAACAGAAAGCAGACTCTCCCCCCCCTCTCACCCGCTAAACAATCATTGGAACCCCTGTTATGAGGTCCTTCCACTTCAACGTTTGAGATAGAATTTGAAGTTCCCCCAAGAGCAATGATTCGAGCCTCGCATTAGTATGCGTTTTTTTGACTCCAAAATGTTTGGATCATGATCTTGAAATCCAACCAAAGATTCCAGTGCTCAACATACCAAATATCAAATCGAATACGTTCGGCCAAATCAGTATTGCCACGCCAGCCATTGATTTGTGCCCATCCCGTCATGCCAGGCTTGCACGTGTGGCGGGCATTGTAATGAGGAATGACAAATTCGAATTGTTCAATGAGTTCCGGCCTCTCCGGCCTCGGACCTACAAGACTCATCTCCCCTTTGAGGACATTCCAAAACTGTGGCACCTCATCCAGATTCCACTTTCTCAAAAACGAGCCAATTCTTAATCTTCTGGGATCATCCTCTTTTGCCCACTGAGCCCCCTCGCGTTCAGCGTCCAAACGCATGCTTCGAATTTTGTACATTTTAAACTGCCGTCCATTGATCCCGGAACGAATTTGTGAATAGAAGATGTTCCCCGGTGATTCCAGATAAACAATGGTGCCGAAAATTGCGATGATTGGCGCTCCTATAATTAACCCCACGATTGATCCCACAACGTCAACTACTCGTTTAATCAGACGATTTGCATGGTTCTGCAACGGCAGGTTTTCAACGGCCAAAACGGGAACGTTTCCGATGGCCGTGGCGCGCAGCCCTGTGACAAACACTTCGAACACACGGGGAATCATTTTAAAATCAACATGCTGCATTTCGCAGATCTTGGCTATTTCAGCGACTTTATCATTCGCCATGTTTGTATCAGCAAGAATCACAACATCAGCCGCTTTTTTTTGCAGAATATCCGGCAATATCTTCAATGTGCCCAGCAGGTTTTCTTTGTCACCACGACACGTTAAATCTGGATTATCGTCATTACCAATCCATCCAATGTAGTGCATCAACGAGGTGGATTGTTTCAAGGTTTCACAAATTCGTGATGCCTGTTTACTCCAACCAACTACAATCAAGCGCCGTTTGAGTAACGCATTTAATTTGGGCAAACATATGATCCACCAAAGGATCAGCCGCCAGATCAAGAAAAGAATGCTTATGACAAACGCAGAACAAAGCACAAACAAACGGGAAATTGGAGGGTCAATCCGAACAGTCAAGGTCACCCCAAGAAAGAGAAAAAGACACTTCCCCAGCATGACCAGGAATTTCTGCATTGTTCTTTTGACATCATTTAAAAATTCATATTGATAGAGGTTTTGACTGAGCATTCCAGCAAACACAATTGCCCATCCAAGAATAATCAATTTCCAGTAACCTTCTGAAAGATGCAGGCTCTCCGCCCCCCCATGGAGGGGAATCAGTCCACTGATCAAGCGAAGCCAATATGCAATTTCAAACCCCGCAATCACCACCACCAGATCACCAATGATAGCTGTCGACGCCAGAACATTCTCCAGAAATTGCCGTTTCCCCACTCGATCTGACAAGAGCCGCCGAAAGAGCATCATCCTCCCATAGGGACGGTCGTTATCAGTTCGTTTTTTTTCAATTACCAGCATAATTTCGATTGCTCTTCTGCAAAGCTACTTTTTCCACTCATTCGGGGGTCAACAGTCGACATTTAACTAACAAAAAAATAAAAGAAACATCACCAACACCAAACAGAACCTTACAATTTCATTCCTCGTTCCACCCTTTCAAAAGGGTTTGCCACCGCTCCACATTATAACAGAAGTGCCATTGTTCAATAAGAAACAAATGACTTTGGTTTTTTCGAATTAATCCCTCCAAAAGCCACCGCGTAGAGAGCTAGGAATTAGTTTTCTTGTTTGCTTGGATCATCCCATCGTCGATGAAAAGAAGTGAGCTATTTTCCAAAACTGGACCGTGAGCGAAGTTGCTTTTTGACCGTCTGCTCTGATTGGAAGAAAGCAGAAGTCATGAAAGCAAAACGTTCTTTCTGCTTGACCAGCATCCACATCAGATACTCTTTAGCCAAAGAAAATGCAAAAAAACTTCAGTCCATTGCATCTACAATTATTATGATGCACCCTATTATTCACGTCAGGATCCAATGGCTCAGGGAATGAACCTTGAAAGAGAATCACTTAATCCCTCAATAGAGAACTGCTTTTTTTGACAAATTATAGCCCGTCCGCCCATCGCTTTTCTTTCGCTCGTCCCCACAGTTAACCAACGCTCCAATAATCGCTTAATACCTTCCAGCGTATCCGGTTCCACAAAACCCGATTTACTGGATTCGATTTCCTGCCAAATGTTCACCTGATTGGAAATAAGAACTGGACATTCACAAGCCATTGCCTCGGCTACTACGATCGCAAAATTCTCCTGGTGGCTAGGTAAACAGAAAACATCGGCAGCACGATAAGCTCCCCATTTTACATTTCCAGAAAGCATTCCAGGCCAACTCACAGCCTCACTTATTCCATTTTCGTCGGCAACTTGCTTCAAATAGTTGATATAGTCTTCATTTCCAGGACCAGCCATCACCAAATGCCAGCCACTGTTATTCTTCATCACAGCAGCATATGCCTTGAGTAATAAATCACATGCTTTCTTTTCATGAATGCGAGACAAATACAAAATGCAACGCTTTCCTCTCGCTACTGGGACTTTTTCATAAAAGGCTTCAAGTTGAGAAGGAGAAGCACTTGGCGGGTCGTTGATCCCATATCCCACCACTGATTCCTTCGCCTTGTAAAGCCAGAATGACTGTTTGGCTAACACCCTCTCTTGCTCGCACGTAAAACAAACTGCCATTGCATCCCGCAGAACAGGATACCCTCCCCATGGCCAGTACAACCATTTTTTTAGATGCTTCAACGGATACGTTCGCTTAAACCAAGGGTCCAACATGCCATGTGTAAACACGCAATAGGGCACTTTTAAACCTCTCATCCCCAGCCACCCTCCAAAAGCATGATATCCCCAGATTCCATTTATGATCACCAAATCAAATTTGTTGGCATTTTCTTTCAGCCAGGGAACCAGCTTGGTATTAAAACGGTACCTTCCCAAGTATGAAGGTCCAAGAGGAACCCAATCAAACGGAAGATTGTCACATTTGACCGAGCCAGGCGCATCAAGACTAACCACAGTTGTTTCGTCCCCATGTTTCCTTCGAAACTCAGAAAGATTATAAACTCCAGCTATTGGCCCCCCATCTCTCAAATCTATGCTTACGATCAAATGCAAATGCCGCATATTATCGATAGTATCAAATTAACTTAAAAACACCACAGTCATCCGGTTGGAAATCGTGACACTTGTTATAAATCATTTAAAATAATTTATTTACACTGCAAACACGGTACAATCCATTTCAATTTTAACTCCCACGCATAAACAATGTGCCAAGTTACCAGAACATCACCAAAAACGTTCTTTTACCGAATTGTAAATCAGGCTCATGAAAAAGGTAACTAACCCTACCCATGATAAAAGGAGAGCACTGCTGATAAAAGAGAAAGTTGAGCCCAAATGGGAAAGAGCCAATTCAGCAATACTCAAATGTTCCAAGCGCATTACGTAACGCCGAAGAAGAAAATCTCATTGGAGGCAAAAATTTGTGTTTGACGAAAATTCCTCTCTCAGATGTAGTAATCTTTTCATGAGTGATCAGCAGGAAAGTCTCGTAAGAAATAAATTATTTAATTCTCGATTGGGATATGAATTGGGACGTTCCGTGTGGGTTCTAGCCGTGTGGCAGTTTGTAAAATGGGGCTTCTTTTTAACACCGATTCCATGGCCTTCTGCTATAAAAAGTGCAATTCTCCGTGCGTTTGGTGCAAAAGTGGGGAAAAAAGTGTATTGGAAACCTCGCATCAACATTCATATTCCCTGGAAACTGACTATTGGAGATTACTCATGGGTAGGGGAGGAAGTGAATATTGTCAACTTTGCTCCTGTCACCGTGGGAGCAAACTGTTGTCTTTCCCAGCGTGCATTTCTCTGCTCGGGGAATCATGACTATCGGAGCCCTGATATGCGCTATCGTCATGCGCCCATAAACGTGGCAGATGGAGTCTGGATTGGAGCAGCAGTATTTGTCGGTCCAGGCGTAAATATCGGAATCGATGCCGTCATAACAGCCTGTTCAGTTGTAAATTGTGATCTGGATGGAGGATTTATTTATACTGGATATCCATGCAAGGCTGTTCGAAAAAGATGGTCTGATTCTGCCTCCGGAATTAAATCCCCCGTTATTTAGACCACAAAAGATTTTGTTATTGATTCCAGAAAAATGGAAGGTCCAAGGCGGCAATAATTGTATCTCTTGAGCAAAGAATCAGATCGGGACGGATGCCTTGTTTGCGAGGATAAAGCAGAGGGGTAATGAATTATTGCCAGATCAAGAGAGTGATTAAGGTAGTGTAAAAACCTCAAGTTTTTACATTCGGTTTCAATTGGATTCCTGCTTTTTATTCTTAAAAATCAAGAAACTGCTTTTGCCCCACTGATCTGTTCAATGTTTTCCTGAGACCAGGGAAGTGGTCTTAATGAATTCCACGCTGTTTTTGTGCGTTGGAATTTGCCATGTCAAAGATGCCTTCGAATTTATCAGTAATAGTCTGAATATCGAAATGTTTTTCCGCATATTTGCGGGCATTTAATGCAATTCTTCCGGAAAAGTCATGATCTGTTCGGAGTTTTTCTGCTGTTGCCAAAAATCCCTCCATGTCTGTGGGGGAAATACAGACTCCGGTTCCATTCCTCTCAATGATTCGTCCTGCAAGGTTTTCGATCGGAATTGCTCCTAAAATGGGGCGTTGCGCACAGTGATAGGTGAGCACCTTTGATGGAACGGAAAAAACTCCCGCATCGGGTTCCAGAACCGCAATCAATACATCGCTAGAAGCCATGACCTCAGGCATTATTTCAAATGCTTGGAATGGCAAAATCTTAAGCTGATTCAATCCCAAACTGTTTTTCTCCTTCTTGAGCCAGTCACTCCCAGGCCCCTCAGAGATCACAACGACGGATACATTGGGCAAATTCCGATACTTCACAGCCAATTGAAGCAAAAGATCGGGATTATGTTTCATGGCAAGTGTTCCTGAATACATGAACACAAACTGCTCATCGAGCCCCTGTTGAGCTGACCAGAAGTTATGCCTTGGACGAACGGGCAGTTCATCCAGCGGTGCCCAGTTTGGAATGACAGAAATCTTCTCTGGTGCTACCCTGTAATCCTTCAATATCTGAGTGAAATCTTCCGTGATGGCTATTATATGTGAACTAATGGAAAAACACTTTTTGTCAAGATAACGATAAAACTTTCCAGCACAAAAACCGATCATCGGGAGCTTTTTTCGTGCGAGTTTTTCCACCGCGATGCTGTAAAAGTCCTGCACCCAAAAAATGGCCGGGATTGCTCTTTCTCTGGCTTTCTTGAAGAGGCTTAATTGCGGCTCTGTCGGTGTGTTTCCACTGATGAGAATTTCAGGCTTGTAAGTATCAAGAAGGCTGACCAGCTCCTGTCCATAAGCCACTTCATAACCGCGCCGCTTGAGAAAATTATATTTGTTGGCACGGTAATCAGGAGACATTGCGACCTCAAGGATTTTAAAACAATCCGGATCGGATGGTTTATGTTTTAAGAAACCACGTGGTGTCAATAACTCACTGGCAAAGGCAAGCGTTACTTTATGCCCGCGGGAAGCAAGGGATCGCCCCAACTGAATTTGAAAAGGATGCCCCGTATAATCATGAATCAGGATACGCACTATAATTACGAAATGGTTGTCAACCAATGTTTCTTTTTACTGCCATTAGGATTCTCCAACTGCCAATAACTAAAGTCGAGTGCATTTTGAACGACGAAAGATTACATGTCGACTCATGCAAAGTGTCGACATCCTTATCCCAACTCCATCCTCCGTTTGGCCGCTCACAAAGTCCAATCTCCATCCAATTTCACGTTCACTTCGCAACCACTTTATGCAGAAACGCCGTCACAAAAACTTCCGCCATCAGTCCCCCACCAATCAAGAGTTTTCCATTTTCCACTCTTAAGCAATCTGAATTCGAACAGGGAAACCGGCCACAACACGTTCTAACAAACTGTCCTCATCTCCATAATTGTAACCGCCACATTTCGTTGATGCCAGTGCCGCAGAATTTGGCTCACCACGTGTAGAATGGGGCTTACTGATGTTGTAATTGGAGTAACCGTCAGGTGTTTATTCTTCAGCTTTACGCAATAGGTTGATGATATTTTTGTCGCTGAATTTGCTGTTTTTCAATCGCCCAGATTTCTTTCTTATCAGCAGAATTCCCTTTTTCCCATGTCCATTTTGAGGGACAGGTCACCTTGATAAAATCGAACGGTAGATCCGCTCCATCTGGTCCAGGGCCAAATCAGTTCGAAACCTGTTTGCATTGGAAATGCCCCGTTTGATTAACTCGGCTCGTTGCTCCACCGTCAAGTTGGCCATTTGCTTAAGAATTTTGCCCCCCTCCTCCGCCCACAGGTGATCCTCCGTTTCCGAAGTACACGGGCGGCGTCTCAAATACCAGGCAGCCTTTCCACCGACCTCGGTCATGGGAGCACGATCTGTCGTAATTACCGGACAACCAGATGCCTGGGCTTCAGCAATTGGCCATCCAAATCCCTCTTCCAAGGATGGAAAAATCAAGGCAGTTGCATTCGAGTAAGCAGCGTTCACCTGGGAATTTGTCAACCCGACTACAAAATGAATCTTGCCCTTTGGAGATATCTTGCCAGCAAAATTTTTCAATTCATCGTTGGGAGATGCCCCAACTAAGACAAGAGGAATCGGCCATTCAACACTTTCGACATAATGTCGATACAACATCATTATTCCAAGCCGGTTTTTATACCACGGATTCCCCCCCACATGAAGAAAGTAGCCTGAAGTCCAATCCNCCCCAGATACGGAAGCAAGCCGTTGAGCAGCCTCCCCTTTGGAAAGCACTTCAAAAGGGTAATTCAACCCGTTGTAGACCACTTCTGAAAGCTCGGGCTGCTTGATAAGGAACCGAGTCAAATCATCCCTGGTCTTTTGTGAGATTGAAATAAAATTACGACCTTGCCGAAAACCACGGCGAATCAGCCGTTGATAAATTCGTCCAGACACCCCAGTTCTGTGCTCTGGAAACTCCCCCATCGCGGATCGTTGAGCCAAAAAATCATGACAGTGTATTACATGAGGCAAGGAGGANATGTGTGGAACCCACATGCCCAATGCATGATCCGTGACAACGATCAGCGTGGCAGGAGGCAAACAGCGAAGCCTATGACGCAGAATCACAGGGAACACAACATAAGAGTCAATATAACCAAGCCACTTCTGGATCATTCCCGCTTTTTTTGCATAACGGGTAAACAAAGTCGGAGCAGTCCAATACTCAATTTTAAAGTTCCTGTTTTCCATGCCCTGGCCAATCATCCGGGCATAACGAGGCATACTCAGAGCACCAAGTGTATCAGGATGGCACAACAAGACAAGCTTCGGGGGTGTCATCAAATCAGCCAATGGGGCTTTCATTCAAAATCTTCCTTCGATTTCGATTCGTCAAGCTGTTCACACTTGGATAGGAAAATATGTTAATTAAATAAATAACAAAGCCAGTGAAATATCCGGCAGTATGAAAAATCTCAACAAAAAAACTCTCATAACTAGCTGTTAGGCTTAAGAATAAACAAAATACAATAATAAAACTACCAACATTACAGTATAGAATGAAATGTCTTACCATATGGCCAAATACAACTCCCAATATTCCCATAAAAAAAAGGTTCCCCACATACCCGAACATGATGAGATTATAACCAAACATCGACCACCATTTATATCGCCACGTATTGTCTCCCAATGTCTCATTCAACTCATCAACAATCCGAAGGGCATCTGGCTCATAGTCAGGATAAAACCGTTTTATTTGAAACAACACACGTTCCCCCATGATGAGTCCAGGGTTGAAAGCAATTGGTTCCGCCTCACCGCACACAGTATCAGTAATATTTATTGAATCCGTCATATATGAGGAAAAAAGAAACATGGCACCGTAGTCATTATCCTTAAACAACTCATATCTATCCTGCTGCCCCAGTCGAGCCCGAAAATTAGCCAAATAGTTATCACCAGCACGATACCGTGCTATAAAAAAGAAGTAAGCTACGGATATTACCATTATAACAAAAACAATTACCCTAAATTTGCGAAAGCTTCGATTAAACAAGACCGAAGACAAACGTTTATCTAAAGCAAAAAAAAGAAAAAACCACAGATACTCCCCCACATACAGAAGTGCCTGCCTTTCTGTTCCTAAAAAGGCAATGAAACAGGAAAGAAACACAATACTATAAATGCTTAAATGCACCCATCGGGGCAATTCCCAGTGCACGACAAAGCAATACATGTAGAGCGCAAAGGCGACCAAAAAGGGCAGATAAAAGAAATTGCTGATTGTTGTTATTGGAGTCAAAGCAATTTCACCTCTGACCGTTTCCACATCATTCAACGTTTTTGAAATGGTTCCAGATCCAGAAATGAAGCGATCAGCTATAAGCCCAATGATACCGATGAGGGACATTACTGTAACCACTTTTAGCAGCACAAGTATATAGGTGTTGCCCGCGGAAAAGAGGGCAATCTCCTTGGAAGTTCTCCGGTATAAAAAACCGAGCCCGATTTTGTAGCCAACAACAAAAAAAAGGAAACTAAAAAACAGATACCCATATGTCTTAAGATGCATGGGAGGATAAAGGATCAAACCAAAATGGTAGATCAGGAGCGCCACAATCCAATAAACCAAAAACAACAATACGGGAACCCATGGCCGCCATCCAACTTTATATCTTTGAGAGATCATATGGTTCAATTTTTTACCAAGTTTAACAGCATGGATTTGGTTAATAACTTAATCGCATACATCCTATTGAATCTGATCTGTCTAAGAATACGAAACTTTGGAAGGAGTGGCCCCTCGGTAGCAATCGTGTTTAGGAATTTGTTTTCCTGCTCCTGTAAGTCTAGCTTGCTGGAGTATTCTTTGGGCGCGTTGATTCGAGCAAGATCAAGACGTTTTTGCTTGATGACGTTTTGCGACAGAGTGCAAAGCCACCTGTTATCTTCCAGATTGTCTTTTAAGGCACTTTCAAAATAACTTAATGTTTTAAGAGTCATAGATCTGCACTTCCGCCGTGAAGATGCATGTTGAACACGGTATTGAACCAAGACTTTTGGTAGATACACGATTTTTCCAAGTAGCGCGGCTCGGAAAGCAAGAATTTTATCTTCATATGGATGTCCTTCAATGAGAGGGCCAAAAGTTCTTAGACAATTAGAGCTATAGGCGCAGACAGCCCCTAAGGGGCTGCTATTGTCAAAAAGGAATTCTTTATCAAAATCCGCTGATAATGTTGGTTCCAGTTGTTCCCCAATTACGGTCTTATTATCGAGGATCTTCTGATAAGCGCAGTAAATCGAATGAATGTTCTGTCGATCAGAAAGCCATTTCCTCACCATTTCTTCAGACCTGTTAGGAAGTGAAATATCATCCCCTGCTGCTGTAATAATTAAATCGCCTTTTACCAGCTCGGACACGCGATTAAAATTTCCAATGATTCCCAGGTTGGTCTTGTTCCTATTTAAAATGATCTTGTGAGGCCCCTTGTAGGTCGCAACCATTTGCTCCATGATTTCGTAGGTTCGGTCCTTTGAACAATCATCTGAGAAAATAATTTCCAACGGAGAGTAGGTTTGTGAAAACGCCCCTTCTATCGCTTCACGCACCAAGTTCTCCTGATTATAGGCAAGCATGACGAAGCTCACGAGCGGCTTTTCTTGTGTTTCAATCATCGTTTTGTAGAGCTATATAGCCATTTGGGAACAAAGCGTGTCAGGTATGGCTCAAAGCGCGTGCCACGCAAGTTTTCAGACAGACGTCTAAATGAGAAAAGTCCAAACAACAAGGCAGCACCTGTGCCAAGGATCGCAATCATGGTTTCGCTTAGTATAAAAGACACGCCAAAAACGACTGAGGCCGTTCCAAAGATGGTGGTTCCATAGAGCAGGTTATTACGAGACCATCTGAAACCAGTAAGCTTCCAAGCCACGATTGCCATCAGACAAACATAGAAAACATATAGTCCAACAAACGCTTCAGCAGTCCCGACCAGGCCAAAACAGTAAACCCCCAAACAGGTTAACCCAATATATACAATATTGGACACGATTTCGGTGTAAATGAAATAGCTGGCAAACCCCTTTGCCAACATAATATAGGCCATTGGCCATGAAATGACACGCAGCAATAGTCCCAAGGCGAACCAACGCAACAACAGAATGGCTGGTTCAAAACTGGCAGCATAAAACACGTGGATGACCAGGGGCGCAAAAGCAAGCGTTGCCAAAATGCCGGGCCCGGCCAAGAGTAATGAAACTTCGGACTGCTCATTGACCAACCGATTGCATTCATCGTTGTTTTGTGCCACCGCCGTCAGGCGCGGAAAGAAGTCAGCCGCCATCGCTTGTAGGACAAAACCGGCATAAAGACCAGCCACGGTAAAGGCCGCCTGATACTGCCCAGATGCATCCACCCCCAGATGCCTTACTGTCAGCACTCGAATCAGGTAAGTAACCACGGAATTCAAGATACCACTGACAAGAAATGCAAACCCCATTTTTAGCATCTCCCGGCTTTCAGTCCAGGTTTCACCCCAAGTTAACCGCACACGCTCCACCGGGACTTTCCGGGCATACCACCAGGAAGTTAGAATAGTCATCAGTGAAAGAACTATCAAAAGAGGAACTATCGCCCTGATCCCAAGCCAAAAAACAAACGGAACTCCAATCACCGTGCTAAGCAATGCACCCAAAACACTCAAACGAGACAAATCACCAATCCGGCGCATCCCCTGAACCAAGGCGGTTTGACCAGCGGAGACTGAGGAAAAAAATACAGTTCCTGCCAATAAACAAATTGGCCAAGCATACGCTGAGCTTTTAAAAGTCAGGTTCGAAATAGGCCAGCTTAGCAGCGCTAATAAAATGGCTCCTATTGCTCCCAATACGATGGATGCACGGCGTAATGCAGCAATGGTCCGCGCAATTTTCCTTGAATCGCCGGTGGCTGCTGCTTCTGCTATCTGCCGAACGCCACTACTGCCTATCCCAAACCCCGTAAGCGTGCTTGCCATCGAAGTAATGGCAACATAGGTTCCCATTAGTCCCACCCCTACTGGACCAAGCAAAACGGCCAAGAATTTGGTCCGTATCGCCCCCAAAAGCATATTGATAACAGACGCCCCCCCGATAAGAGAAGAGGACTTCAAAATCGTGCGATACGAAATATTGCTGGATGATTTCACTCAAAATTGCCGCAAACAAAGGGGCTTATCTCATCACAATCACAATTGTCCCCTTATGATGGACGTCCGCATGACACAATTAGTTAATTTGTGAAAAGCCATCACATCCTCGCGATATTCGAGAAGGGTTTCCAATCGAGGTATTTCAAAGGGAGGCTTGTCTAAAAACACGCCGGAACATCTATAGATGCGGATATCCGGTCCCATTTCCTTATCCAGATTAAACACAACGTCCTTGCCTGCATACAGGTGTTCCGTAACAAGCGCGTATTTGCACGATTTTGGAATTTTATTAAGTATTGAAATAATTTGCTTGTTGCTCAGATGCTGAAAGACCTGCCTGATTAGAATCAAATCGGCTTGAGGCAAGGTTCCAGTAATCGCATCCAATGCGGCAAACTTTGTGCCCGGAGCTCCAAAAGTTTTTTGATTTCGTTGAATCAAGTCAGGAACAACGTCCGTCCCCAGATATTCCACCCCCTGTGAACGAGCAAGAACATGGTTCATGATGCGGAAATCCCCACAACCAATCTCAAGAACACTTTTGACCTGGTTCTTGACAATGAAATTAACAAGAACTTCAACATACTTAGCCGCATTCTCGCTTAATGTGCCAGCTCCTGAACAATATTCTCCCTTTGCCCCCCCCCAGATGTTTTCTCTGTAAATGGTCGAAAAAACCTCTTCTGCGCTTTTGTTTTTGAAACGCCTAAGGTTAAAGCGCAGTTTAGCCAAGTGAAGACTCTTGGGAATAAATCTATTCAAAACACCAGTTAGTTTTTCTTTTTTGTTCGTCATAAAATGATCGACCAATTCATTGAATTGTACCGAACATAAGGCAAGTCATTGTATTAAATCGTTTTCTATTCGTGATTTTAAGATATCCAAAACATACTTGTGCTCCTCCGGGCTCAAATGCGGTCCAATTGGAAGGCTTAATACTGAACCTGCCAATTTCTCGGCAATGGGCAGACGCCAGCGCCCAGCATTGGAAGCGCGCAGATCGGAATATGCACCAGAAAGATGTGGAGGTATTGGATAATGGATCAGCGTGGAAATACCGCTATCACTTAGTTGTTTCTGCAACTCATTTCGCGACGGATGGCGAATGACAAAAATGTGCCAGACCGGTGAGGCCCAGGATGGAACTGCAGGAAGTAGCTGAAAACCAAAAGTTTTCAAGAACCGGGAGTTTAGGTCCGATAGTTGAGTCAGGTATTGGTTTGCAAGGACAGAACGTCTGGCATTCCAACTTTCTAAATGATGAAGCTTTACACGCAAAAATGCCGCCTGTAGCTCGTCCATTCTGGAATTCAGCCCCACTACTTCATGTTGATACTTAATCTTCGAGCCATAGTTCCGGAGGATTGCGACTTTTTTGGCAAGTGCAGCATCTTTGGTAACAACCGCTCCCGCATCGCTGAATGCACCCAAATTTTTTCCTGGATAGAAGCTGAATCCCGCCGCGTCTCCCAAACCTCCGACACGTCGACCTTTATACCGGGCTCCATGAGCTTGCGCTGCGTCCTCAATCACCTTGAGACCGTGCTGTTTTGCAATTGCCATAATGGGATCCATATCCGCGGGTTGCCCATAAAGGTGGACCGCCATGATTGCCTTTGTGTGAGGAGTAATGGCAGCTTCAATCTTGGTTGGGTCCAAATTATAGGTCCGTTCATCAGGCTCAACAGGGACGGGCGTCGCACCGGAAAAAGTTACAGCAAGCCACGTGGCAATAAAGGTATTACTTGGCACGATGACTTCGTCCCCCGGCCCTATATCCATAGCGCGGAGAATCAAATGCAGCGCGTCCAATCCGTTTCCAACCCCCACACAATGCGGAACTTCACAGTAGGCAGCAAATTCTTGCTCAAAGGTTTCTAATTCCTTCCCATAAAGGTAGTAACCGGAATTCATGATGCGCTGATAGGCCGCATCCAATTCAGGTTTAAGTTCAAGATAGGTGGGTTTTAGTTCTAAAAAGGGGACCTTCATTGTGATATATTCAGAGCTTTTAAGAATTCCTGACGATCCCTGTAATAATCATCAGGATCATATAAATTGGAAGCCAGTACCATGCAAACTGATCCAGACGAAAAATTATCAAGTTTGCGCCAGATCATGGGACAAACATAGAGCCCGATATAGGATCGATTCAAATGAAACCGCTGGGTGGCATGACCATCATCCAGTAAAATATCGAAGCTACCAGATATGGCAATTATGAGCTGGTGCAATGCCTTGTGTGCGTGTCCCCCCCGCTCAGCGCCTCCCGGCACATCGTAGAGGTAATAAACCCTCTTAATATCAAAAGGAATGTGTTTATTTCCCTCGATAAAAGTCAAATTTCCACGAGGGTCCGTTATTTTAGGCAGATTAACTAATTTACATAAATCAATTCCCATAACTTACAAATAAATATCGAATCAATTAATTAAAGAATGAACCACCATTAATATGAATCGTCTGTCCAGTAATATAAGATGCGGAATCACCCACTAAAAACTCAACCAAATAGGAAACTTCCTCCGTCTTTCCAAATCGTTTCATTGGAATGTTCTCCAAAACGCGCTCAAGATATCGCGGGGGAATTCTGCGCAACATGTCCGTATCAATGGCACCAGGGGCAATGATGTTGACGGTAATCCCCTTGGATGCAAATTCCAGAGCCAATGACTTGCTGAATCCTACAATGCCAGCTTTGGCAGCCGCATAATTCGATTTACCAAATGCACCAGTGAAACCAGCGATGGAAGAAAAGTTTATGATGCGTCCCCATTTCTGACTAATCATACCGGGGATAAAATCCTGGCAAAATCCGTAAAGTGATTTCAAATTCACATCAATCACATCATCCCATGCACTTTTTGGCATTCGCAGAAAGGTGGAATCCTCATCATATCCGGCGTTGTTAATCAAAATGTCAATCCTACCATGTTCTGACAATGCCTGTTTTGCCACCTCTCGACAATGGGCATAATCCTTCAAGTCGCATTGATAACAAAAACAATTACTCAAATCTTTTGTAATTTGATCGGCATCAGACTGCCCCTTGTTGTAAGTAAACAATACACAGTCATAATACTGTGACATCCGTTTTACCAGCGCCTTGCCAATTCCCTTGCTCCCCCCCGTAATAAAAACTGTCTTGTTAGACTTTTTCATCCCAATTACCCCCATTTGATGATTGAAGCACCATAGGTCCAACCTGAACCAATTGCCGCAAACAATACAATATTACCTTTCTTGATCTTTCCACTGCGATAAGTCTCATCTAAAAGAATTGGAATCGTTCCTGCGGATGTATTTGCATAGCGATCCATATTCGTCATGACTTTTTCAAAGGGGATACCAAGAATTTCCGCCGATTTTCGCAAAATTTTAATTGAAGGTTGATGCGGAATGAGGATGTCAATATCATCAATGCTTAATCCGGTATCATTCAAGACTTGCTTTATTGCAATTGGTAAAAATTGTATGGCTTTTTCATAAACAGCCCGACCATCCATTTGAAAAAAATTCAATCTTTCATCTAGAACTTTTTGAGTGATCGGCATTTCTGATCCTCCAGCAGGAACTGTGAATCCGAATTTACGGTCACTACTGTCAGTATACAACCGATAAGCTAAAAAACCTTCTGTTTTGCTGCATGAACTAATGACTGCAGCACCCGCTCCATCACCAAAGAAAACTGCATCACGCCGTTTCCAGTCAATTATTCGTGAAAACGTATCAGCTCCAATCACAAGGACATTATTATAAACACCGCTTGCAATAAATTGACTCCCCACAGACATGGCAAACAAAAATCCGCTGCATACCGCAGCAATATCAAAGGCCGCTGCGTTATAAGCTTGAATTTTGCTCTGTACAATGGCGGCAGTTGATGGCGCCTTTCGATCGGGAGTAACAGTTGCAACAATTATCAAATCGATATCACCAACTTGAAGTCCGGCGTTTTGAATCGCCTTCATTGCAGCCCTTGCCGCAAAATCACTTGTCGTCTCATTTTCAGAAGCAATTCTGCGTTCTTTAATCCCGAGATTACTTACAACCCATTCATTATTGGTCGGGACCAGTGCTTCGAGATCTTTGTTTGTTACAATCTTATCAGGAACACTTGATCCCGTGCCGACAATCTTGACATTGCGAATTATCTGGCTCATTAGATATAAATATTAATTTGTGTATTTTTTAAGCAAGTACGTTCTTACGATCTCACGCACATCATTCTGATTTTTCAAACTGGGATTTATGCCGGGGTGATACAAGAGATCAACTTCTTTTCCATCTACTAAAACTGTATCAAGTATTTCCCAACCAACCTTGCTATTCAAATGGCAAATTGCCGTGTTGGACTTCAACTGTGACCCTGCCAATGGCCCATTTGCCTGCCTTAAATAGTCCATGATAATTTCTTTTCCAAATCCATTTCCCCAGTCCTTTTTTTGAATCGCGAAGATCGGAGTCACAAAAGCTCCCCGATTAGTCAATGCAGAAAAAGCAATAACGTTATTTGGATTTTCAACTGGTGCATACAAAAATGCTTTAATGTTCTGCTTGTTTTCATTCCACCAGGATTGCTGCTCGTCATATTTTCTATATGGCAATGGCATCGTTGCCAGCATATTCAGGTTTTCATTATATAAATGACGCATCTTTTCAACATGATCCTCACTTGTCACCTGAATCGAAATAAGTTTATTCATACTTTAAACACTTAAAATGCCATCTGCACATGTCTTGCTTTTGACTTTTTCTTCTAAAAACTTCTCAAGAGCTACTTGTAATAATTATGGTAACACATATCAACGTATCGTTAACAGATACTTTCCATAGGAACTTTTTGTAAATCCATTGGCAAGTTTACTTATTTCCTGGGCACTAATCCACCCTCTGCGATAAGCAATTTCTTCAGGACAGCATACCATAAGCCCTTGGCGCTTATAAAGCGCTTCGACGAAATTTGCAGCCTCTAGCAACGATTCATGCGTTCCCGTATCCAACCAGGCAATGCCCCGATTGAGAACCTGGACATTTAAATCCCCGTTTTCCATATAGACCCGGTTGATGTCTGTAATTTCCAATTCTCCGCGAGGCGAAGGCTTTAGATTCGCAGCAATATCCAGCACCGTGTTGTCGTAAAAATACAATCCTGTAACTGCGTAATTGGATTTTGGCTCAATCGGTTTCTCCACCAATGAAATCGCCTTTCCCTTTTGGTCCAATTCCACCACCCCATACCGTTGAGGATCACGAACATATTGGGCAAACACAGTAGCCCCCTTCTTCAATTTTGATGCTTTGATCAAAAGCTCAGTCAGTCCTGTTCCATGAAAGATGTTGTCGCCTAAAATGAGTGCAACCGGCGATTTGCCAACAAAGTTGCGTCCGATGATGAAGGCTTGTGCCAGTCCCTCAGGTTTGGGCTGTTCAGCGTAACTGAGTGATATTCCCCACCGTGCACCATCGCCCAAGAGTTCTCTAAAACGAGGCAAGTCGTGTGGAGTGGAAATGATCAAAATATCTCGAATGCCTGCCAGCATGAGAACTGACAATGGATAATAAATCATGGGTTTGTCGTACACTGGCAATAGTTGTTTACTCACAACTAATGTCAGCGGATACAAACGAGAACCTGTACCACCCGCAAGTATAATACCTTTCATTGGAGAAATTTTCTACTTCTTGCTCTTAGAAGCCTCGATTCCAAGACGTTGGAGTTGATATTTGCCGGAAAGGACATTTTGCCACCATGGTTCATTTTCGAGATACCACTGGACGGTTTTGCGAAATCCGCTGGTTGGATCCTCAGCAGGTTTCCATCCGAGTTTATTCTCAAGTTTGGTTGGGTTAATGGCATACCGTAGGTCGTGTCCGGGACGATCAGTTACATATGTGATTTGTTCAGCATAGGACTTTCCATCAGCGCGAGGACGAAGCGCGTCTAGGATGGAACAAATTTTTCGGACGAGATCAATATTTTTAATCTCGTTTTTGCCACCGATATTGTAGGACTGTCCAAGTTCCCCCTTGTCCAACACTGTCAATAGAGCGCGCACATGGTCTTCGACATATAACCAGTCGCGGATGTTCTCCCCCTTGCCATAGACAGGAATGGGCTCACCGCGCAAGGCCTTAAGAATTGTGACAGGAATCAGCTTTTCCGGAAACTGGAAGGGACCGTAGTTGTTGGAACAATTGGTTACCAGAACAGGCAAGCCGTAAGTGTAAAACCATGCTTTTGCCAGATGATCTGACGCGGCTTTACCTGCTGAATACGGGGAATGAGGATCGTATGCTGTATGCTCGGAAAACGCCCGACTCTCAAATTTTAGAGAACCAAAAACTTCGTCCGTCGAAACATGTAGAAAGCGAAAGCTCGATGGGCGATTCTTGCCAAGCCAGTATTTGCGCGCCGCTTCAAGAAGCGTGTACGTGCCTATGATGTTGGTTTGTATAAATTGGCCAGGACCATCAATTGAGCGGTCAACGTGCGATTCGGCGGCTAGATGCAAAACGGCGTCAGGCGTATGCTCGCAAAAAATCCGTTCCACAGCATCGGCATCACAGATATCAGCCTGAATGAAAATGTGTCGAGGATTATTAAGCGCGTCCCCCAAGGAATTTAAATTTCCTGCGTAGGTCAGCTTATCAAGGTTTACGATATGGAAGTCTGTATTTTTGAGACACCACCGCACTAAATTTGCCCCGATAAAGCCAGCACCCCCGGTAATAAGCAATTTCATTGTAACTTAAAAAATTCAAAACCAAACAAGTGCGTTCTTCAAGTCAATTTTCCCCAAGACAAACGCTCATTTTACTCCAATTCACCAGACATTTCTCATGAGACAACGGGATTCAGCAATGCTCTCAGTTCCTGCTTTCTCAACGCACAAGTCATCCATGTTCTCCCTGCAAGACGACAAGTTAGATTCCCCAAAAAGGGAATAGTAACATCTTTTCTATCTATCAAAAATTTAAAGAGAAAATGTGACACTGAAACCAGCATCAACGATCGCGAGAATTTTCTGGGACATCAGCCAATCAAACGTGATAGTAATTGCGATACCACTCCACAAACCGCTGAACTCCAGTTTCGATGTCTGTGGAAGGCTTGAAGCCGACGTCATGCGACAAATCCTCAACGTCCGCATATGTGGCCAAAACATCCCCAGGTTGCATGGGAAGAAATCTCTTTTCCGCTTTTTTACCCAACGCCTTTTCAAGTGTTTCAATCAAATACAAAAGTTCAGTGGGACGATTATTCCCTATGTTGTAAACTTTGTAGGGAGCACGACTAGTGCCGGGGTCAGGATTTTCACTGGTCCACTCAGGATTCCCAGTTGGGATGTGATCTGAAACTCGAATGACGCCCTCCACAATATCATCGATGTAAGTGAAATCCCTGCGCATTTTTCCATTGTTAAATACGTCAATTGGCTGCCCATTCAAAATCGCCTTGGTAAACAGAAAAAGCGCCATGTCTGGCCGCCCCCAGGGACCATAAACAGTGAAGAAACGCAGTCCCGTGGTCGGAATCCCAAAGAGATGGCTGTAGGTATGTGCCATCAATTCATTGGCTTTCTTGGTCGCCGCATAAAGGCTCAGGGGATGATCCACATTATCATGAATGGAAAACGGCATTTTGGTGTTTGCTCCATACACCGAACTCGAGGAGGCATATGTCAAATGTTCCACCTTGTTGTGGCGGCAGGCTTCCAAGATGTTCACGAACCCCACCAGATTGCTTTCCACATAGGCATGGGGATTGACCAGCGAATAGCGGACCCCGGCCTGGGCAGCCAAGTGAATGACTCTCTGGGGTTTTTCAGCGGAAAAGAGCCCTGTAATTCCATCTTTGTCAGCCAAATCCATCCTTACAAAACGGAACTGTCGTTGTCCGTTCAACTCTTTGAGTCGAGCCTCCTTGAGTGCTGGATCATAATAATTATTGACTATATCCAGTCCCACGACAGCATCGCCCCGCATCAAAAGCCGTTTTGCAACGTGAAATCCAATAAAGCCAGCGGCTCCAGTAACAAGGATTTTCATAAATTATTTTGCAGAGTCTTCAGGATTTCCAAACCAGCCCTGGTTTTGTCTTAAAGCCAGCCATGGCATTTCGAGTGTCCACAATGCACTGCGCCCAATCAGCAAGTTCCTGATAATTCACAACTTCGTGTCTGGTGGCTATGACAACAACATCGAAATGAGAAATCCTGTTCTTATCCCATGAAACAGATTTTATTCCCGCCCAGTGTGGATGTTCGCGTGTAGGCCGAATCACAGGGACATATGGATCATAATACGCCACCTCAGCGCCCCGTTCGTGGAAAAGGTCCAGCAACCGATAGCTTGGCGATTCCCGGTCATCGTCAACGTTGGATTTATAGGCCAGCCCAAGTATTAGAACCTTCGAACCATTTACCGCTTTTTTGGCAGCATTTAATGCCTCTGCCGTGCGATCAACCACATAGAGAGGCATTGATGTATTGATCTGACCGGCCAGCTCAATAAAACGTGTATTTTGATGATATTCACGAGCTTTCCATGTCAAATAAAATGGATCAATCGGGATGCAATGTCCTCCCAGACCCGGGCCCGGATAAAATGGCATAAACCCAAAAGGCTTTGTTTTTGCCGCATGAATCACCTCCCAAATATCGATTCCCATGGCACTGTAAACCATCTTGAGCTCGTTAACCAAAGCTATGTTCACACTGCGAAAAGTATTCTCGAGGATTTTTGTGGCTTCGGCAGCCCTGCATGTCGAAACCGGAATAATCGTTTTTATTGCTTGGCCATAAAGTGTAGTGGCCCGTCGCAGACATTCACTTGTCAACCCTCCAACGACCTTGGGGATTTCTGAAACAATGCTCTTAGGATTCCCCGGATCCTCTCGTTCAGGGGAAAAGGCCAGATGAAAGTCACGTCCCGCTTTCAATCCTGAATACCTTTCAAGAACGGGACACAAATCCTCTTCGGTCGTCCCAGGATACGTCGTTGACTCCAAAACAATCAATTTCCGAACAGAATTGGGCCCTATATACGGTGCTATGGCCTTCCCCGTCTCAAGAATGAAGGAAATATCAGGTTCGCGATTTTTATTAAGAGGAGTTGGAACACAAATAATAACGGCTTCGACCTCACGCACCCTGGAAAAATCCGTGGACGCCACCAAAACGCCTGTTTTCACTTGGTCTGCTATGATCGAAGCATCAATGTGCCTGATGTAACTGCGTCCTGAGTTGATTGCTCCTACTTTGGATGCATCAACGTCGAGACCAATCACATTCACGCCAGACCGGGCAAATTGAAGGGATAATGGAAGTCCTACGTATCCCAAACCAACTATGGCAATAGTCTGTTTCGTAGAAATTGTATGAGATTTTTGGGTATGCTACCGCCCTTGGCTATTCAACAACAGGTCAAATAACTTCTTCCACATTTTATATTATCCTACTGTGAATCAAAAACTTACTGTTAACCTACATTAACAGCTTGAATTATATTTTCTTTCACTCTTCAAGCAATCAAAAAAAGCCTAATCCCAAAATTCAGAAAGCTCGGGTAAGACATTCTCTTTGCTATCTCTAAATCAACGATGGAATCCAAAGCCAGATACGAGTACAAAAATAACCCCGAGTACTATTACCCGGGGTCGGCGTTTGATTAGTTGTCTAATCTATGAAAGTCAGTGTCTCCTGTTTCGTTAGAAACGAGTTAACGACTTAAGATTAACGGTTTTTGCGAATGGAGCGAAACACACCAGCACCAAAGGGCAGGAGCAACAAGGCACCAGCAACAATGGTAGCAGGTTCAGGAACTGCTGTCGCACTAATCACACCAGAAAAAGAAGGAGTGGAATAAGGACCATTGATACCAACCAATGTCTGGAGCGTTTTGCCAGGAATAAACGTATATGACAACGTAGTTATAGCGCTATCATGAGCCAACTCCTGCAAAGCTGAATTAGAACCAGAATAAGTGATATTCGACAGGTTAACCAAACCTTGAACATTGACGTTGCCGGAGGTACCTGAACTCTTGATGCTGACCCAGGTGACATCTGCGACCAACCACTCGGTACCATCGTTGATCTTCAACTGACCAAGCCCGGTCACTGAAGCGCTTTGATCGGATCCCGAGGGGGTGATTGTCCCAATCTGCCAGCCTCCGACAGGGTTAACAAAGTAACCAGTCAAGTCGATTGCATTGGGATCAGTCGATGTTGTGACTTTAAATTCAGATGTGCCACCTGCAAAAGAAAAACTCGAACCATTGAAAGTGATTACACTCCCCGTTGTGCTACTGAAGCCGATCTGAATTGATGCCTGACTTGTAACAGCTGTAAGGGCCAACCCTAAGGCTGCTATACCGATGCTCAATAATTTCATATATGTTTTAGTTGTTTGCGTTTGTTTTTTACTAATCTTCCCGATTTGGGGTTAGCTTCACCTAAAGCAAACCCTTTTTCTATTACTGGACTACTTATACTAGACCTCCTTGCTAGATTCTACGCGGTCAGGGGACATCCATTGTCGCTTTTGGGACCTGATGTAAAAGCACTCATTCAACATAAAGGCTTGATTCAGAGTAAAAGATGTCCTTTTACAGTAATGCGGTGTCTCATTTGTGTAATAGTTTTCTTCAACGCTAAAAGTTTCAATGCATGTTAACAAAAGTCATTTTCCCCAATTTATAGATGAGTTCTGCCATTTTTCACTTTTTCCGGGGAAGAAAGGGGCCAATACAAAAATGAATGGACTATTTTTACCTAAAAAATGACTACAACGTTCCTTACTCGTTATTTTCAATGAGAAAAATGGAAATCCCCTACACTAAAATGGACATCAATCTATATTCCAGATGTGTTTTGAACTATATTTGACAGGATTGGCGTTGATAAACTCGTTATAAAAAAGTCGTCTTTGCTTATTTTCCTGTCCCAAAAGTGACTGCCAAATGAACTATTTTCCAAATGGCAGCCTCCTCAGCCAGACGGGTGTGGTTTTATTTGTCACGTCTAAGCGCATTTTCTCTCTTTGAAACGGCTTCATTCAACTTCCCTCTAGCTTTTATGACGCGACTCCTGGTTACCTCAGAAGTGAATTCATCGTTGGATACTCCGTTTTCTCCAGATTTACTCAACTTCATATTCCCCTCCATTTGTTGGTTTTCTGCCATCAAACATTTCATTTTCCACTTTTTTGTTCATTTTTTCTGACAAATGCCGATGTTCTATTTGCGTTCTGTCACGAGAACTGTTTCGCCGAGTGCTACGGGACGCGTATATTGACTTTTACCTGCTGTGGCGGTAAGCTAAAAACGTCATTTACCGTGAGAGGTTCCCTCCAGTTTTTGGGGGATAATTGTTTTAACGGATTGTTTCAAACTTTTAGATTTGCTGCGTAATATGAGCACAGTGAAAAGCAGTCAACTTGCTGCTAAAAAGATCTTTATAGTGGAAGATCATCCTGCCTTTCGCGAAGGGCTTGTGCAAATCATCAATACGGAGGAAGGACTCTCGGTCTGCGGAGAGGCTGGTGATGCCGAAACCGCGCTAATTGAAATCCCCCGTGTCAAACCCGATTTGGTTTTAGTTGACATCACCCTCCCCGGCAAAAGTGGTCTTGAACTGATCCGCGAAATACGATCCGTCAATCAAACCATCAAATTGCTGGTAGTATCGATGCATGATGAAAGCGTCTATGCAAACCGCGTTCTACGGGCGGGCGGTGACGGCTACATCATGAAACAGGAGGATCCCTCCGAACTGGTCAACGCCATCCATGATGTCCTCGATGGCCATATTTACGTCAGCGAAGAAGTGATGGCATCTGGAATTCTCTCATCAGCTCCCCCCAAGAAGTCAGCTGATCCAATTGATCAATTATCTGATTCCGAGCTTGAGATTCTCGAAATGCTCGGACGAGGAAAAGCAAATGAAGAAATTGCTGCAAATCTGGATCTGGAGTTATCCGTTGTAAAAAACGGATGCACCGCCCTAAAAAACAAGCTGAATTTAAAGAGCGACAACGCCCTGATTCGTTATGCTGTTTGCTGGGTGGAAAACGATGGCTCCGACTCTTAAGCCTGCTCTTTCCCCTTCTCTACCTTCTCACCTCGGAACCTAAGAGGGGCGGTCACAATTATAGTGCTCCCACTGCCTGAGGATGATGTGGCATCAAAGGTTCCCCCAATTGCTGAGGCGCGTTCCTTCATGTTGGTAAGTCCCATGCCACTCCACGGCTCCCTGGGATCGTTGGCTTGAGACATCTTAAAACCACAACCGTCATCTTTGACGGACAAAATCAAATTTTCCCCCTTAACAGTCATTTGAATATGGACATTCTTGGCACGAGCATGTTTTTCAACGTTCGTGACAGACTCCTGAAGAATACGAAACAGATGCAATTCAAAATCTGGCAGAAACCGCCGATGATAGCCGCTGAAATCATATGTAAACGCCAGGTTTGAACGGGTTCTGACCTGCTCACAAAAGTTGCGGCAAGCAGTTGGGAAACCGAGATCATCCAGATCACTTGGGCGCAAATTATGAGCAATGCGACGGTTCTCCTCCAATGCCTGAACCATGAGATTATAACAGCGCGAAAGCATCTCCTTTGCGGCGGGATTCACGTTGACAATGTCATCCTCCACCCGCTTCAACCGGAGTTTTGCGGCTGCAATTATCTGATTCACCCCATCATGAAGCTCACGTGCCACCCGTTTACGCTCTGATTCCTGGGCTTCAATGATCTGATTTGGCAACAGCAATAGCTCATCCTCATACCTCTTTCGGGCTCCGATGTCGCGCACCATCATGACACTGTTTATCTTATGCCCAGTATCATCGACGGTGAAGGCGATGCTTTGCTCCGCAGGGAATATCGTTCCATCCTTGCGTTTCATTTGAAGTTCAAAATCGTTAACAGCACCATTCTCCTTCAATTCATTCCGTACGCGATGGCGAAAATGTTTCCACATGGCGTTGTTCACGTGCAATACAGTGGTTCGCGCTCCCAACAATTCCTGACGGGTATATCCAAACAAATTGGATGCCCCCGGGTTGCATTCCAAAATCCGATCCGTAGTCGCACTGACAACAAACACCGCAGAACGAATACTGTGCAAGGTCTTTTCAAGCAGTTGACGATTCTCCTGCAAGGTTTCTTCCACACGAATTCGCGCTATCGCATCTCCGGCCTGAGCGGCAATCGTCTCAATGGCCAGTTTTGAACGATTCGGTATTTCCTTGCCCGCTCCCAGATTCAAGTAAGCAACAATCTTTTCCCCGTGGAGAATCGGCAGTGAAATGCTTGCTTTCGGTCCATTTCTAACCTTCTTTGCCATTCTCGACCAATCAACCCCGGCACCATTATGAACATCAGTGACGGAGGACATCCGTAAAACATTGCGATAGAATTCCTGCTTCAAGCCTCTATGCGCATCCAAAGTCAAACTCCCCGTCTTCTGATCAACCAGATAAACCCCTCCACAATCGATTCCCTCATACTTCATTGAAGCATCCAGTAGACGTTCCAATGCCGTTTTCATGTCATCTGTGGAACTGAGAAATACTCCAAAATCCCTCTGAACCTGGAGAAGCCCTTCAAACCAACGGCGTTCCGTGACATCATGTGCAATGCCAACAAGACTCGCAACTTCGCCAGATTCACCAAACACAGGAGAACGAACGATTTCGAACCACATCGGAGTTCCCGCCGCATCATGGAAGAAATTTTCGGTTATGGTTGGCTTTCGAAGCTGGATCATTTCTGCGTCTTCCCTGGAAATGGTCTGTGCGTTTTTAGGGGAAAGATCAGCCGGCGTTTTTCCGATTATTTTATCCGGCGTGGTACCGTAGAATCGGGCCAGAGCTTCGTTACATGCCAGATAATGTCCATCCGCCTGCTGCAGCCACGCTGCATCAGAAATATTGTCCAGAATCGCCTTGAATAACCGCTGGCTTCTTTCAATGGCTTCTCGAGCCTGATTGCGTAACGTCAAATCTCTGGCCACCAAAAGCACTCCGCTTGCAACTCCTTTCATATCAGTGAGGAGTGTTGCATTAATATCCACTGGAACTTGCATCCCATCCTTCTTTACAGCCATACACTCGGTATTCCACATGACGTCCCCCGTTTGAATGGCCCGCATTCCCTTATTAAGCGCCTGCCAATCCTTTCGACGCACAAATTGAAAAGCACGCTTTCCCTTCAATTCATCCGATTTGTGGTATCCCAGCATGGCAAGAGCACGAGCGTTCACAGAAATAACATGCCCCTTAAGATCCACAAGCTGCACTGCATCCGGTAAAATATCAACGAGTCTGCGATAATGTTCCTCACTCGCTCTAAGAGCCGCATTCGTCTGTTGGAGCCGAATCATCGTCCTTATCCGGGCGACAAACTCGCTCAGCGCCAAAGGTTTTGTAAGATAATCATCCGCGCCAATGGCAAGACCATCTACCTTCTGATTCACGCTCATCGCATGACCTGACACCAATACGACAAAAATGTCCTTGAGGTGGGGGTCTGTTTTGATGCGCCGACAAATATCAATGCCACTGATGTCTGGTAAAACAACATCGAGAACCACCAGGTCCGGCATGTTTTCAGTGATGATTTTCAATGCTTGAGTCCCGTTGCTAGCCTCAAACACTTCATACCCATGACTACGCAGAACCAAAGAAAAGATTTGAAGAATTTCGATTGTATCGTCAACTACAAGGATACGCGTCTTGACGTTGTTCTCTTCCATATCAGATTTTCCTGTAGTGTAACCACTTTCCCTCCCAATTCAATGAAAATGGCCACCTCAGAGGTGGCCTATTTCCATTTGAAGAAAACAATTCAGGGGCACTCCATGCCAGCTTCTCGATCAGCTAAGCACAATTAAGAATGGCACTCGGCAAATCGGCACCCCTTTTCCTGGCAAAGGCTGACGGTATCAATAAACGTCTGATAGGCAAACGGTTTCTGTAAAAAAACCATTCCTTCCGGCGGTTGAACCTCCTCCACACTCAACCCACTTATAAGAACAATTCCCAAATCCGCTTTTAGAGTCCTTAGGGATTCGGCAAGTTCAACTCCAGTCAGCCCGGGCATGTTGAAATCGGTCACCAGCAAGTCAAAGGGCTTAACCGCTGCTTGCCAAGCTTTGTGTGCCTCATCAGCAGAAGCTGTGGCATAAACGTCAAAACCAGCATGTCTTAATATGATCATGCACGACAAACGCACCCCTGGATCGTCGTCCACCAACAGGACGGATTTTGTCGTACGTTCTTGATTCCCTAGATTTAGACTCTGCATTTGCGCGTGTCCTTCCAAATGAGTTTCACATTTTGACTCAACTAAACGATTCAGACATCAATTGTAATTGTTACACCAATTTTACCATTTCGTCTTTGCGCTCTCGGGACATCTTTCACCTTAATTGAGACATTTTACCAGTTCACCTCTTCAGTTTTAATATTAACTATAAAGTGAACTTTTGCAACAAGTTATTGCTCTACATCTAACGCCACTAATCCCTTTTTTATTCATTTCAACTGTATTTCGTGAAAAAAATATTTCTTGTCAGCCCATGTTCTGACCTCTTTCTCCGCCTTTCATTCTATCATCCTCTGTCAAACAAACTCATTTTCTTTGGAACCCATTATTCTTCATTCCCTTATGTTTTCCATTTTTCACACGCCTTCCCCACCCCGTAGAAATCCAAGCAAACCACAGGACAAGTGGGCTTTCAGGACAATCAGTTTTATTTCATCAATGGCAGCACCACTTTTCACATCTGGTTCACACACAAAAGGCTCTACAGTTTATATATATATATTCAGAAATTCAAAACCAGGATTAGGGAATTACAAACATTAGTCGTTTACACAGAAGAGTTTCATGTCTGTCATAACGTTCCATACAAAAAAAGATGGCTCCCAAACGGGAGCCATCTTCCACGCAGTTAAACTATGAATCTATTATTTACCTACACGCAAATTGGATGGAGGCGTCAGTAATTTCTGCACATTGAAGGAGTTTGTCACACTCGTGGCAGCCAGATAGTTTGTGTTACCAACTTGTTGTGCTGCAACCGAAACCGTTCCACCGGCTGTAAAGGAGAGTTGTGTTCCATTCAATGTAGCAGGACCGGAAATCACGCTAAAACTTACTGGCAATCCAGAGCTTGCGGTCGCGGTCAAGCTTACCACGTTGGTTGTCTTCTGAGCAGAAATATTGGAAAAAGCAATGGTCTGTGAAGCTTTAGCAGCCGTGATGGCAGCCGTTGCACTCACATCACTATAGTTTGCATCGCCAGACTTCGTAGCCTTAACGGTTACGGTGCCAGTTCCACTTCCCACCACCAGTTTGTTTCCGCTTAGGATGACACCGGGGCCACTCACAACCTGATAGGTGATGGACCCTGTGCTTGATCCTCCAGTGGCTATCAGGGTGTTGGTTGTGCCATAGACTTGAGGAGATGTCGGATTAAACACCAACGCAGATTGAGCTGCCATGGCTGCCGTAACGGTCTGACTGTTTTCTGCAGCCAAGTAGCACGAATCTGAAGCCTTTNAAGTCTNTNGCACAACCACAGTCCCCGAGCCGGAGGTAATAGCCAATCCGTTGCTTCCAACGATCGAGGCTGGTCCACTGACAACGACGTAGGTGACAGCTCCCGTCCCCGAGCCACCGGTCACTGACAATAAATTTGTCGTTCCATAGGTGAGCGAGGATGAAACCACCAACGTGAGCGCCGTCTGATTCGCCTTGCTGATAGTCAATTGAGCGATCCATTTCACTGGAGCATTCGTCGCGTTTGCAGATGTGATGGTATTCGTTGCGTAGTAAGTTCCAGAAGCAATCGTTCCCAGGCTGACGGAGGACGTAGCCGTAATGGAACCATATGCAGGGATGATTCCTGTGCTCAAGGATGAGCTCAGCCAGTTTGATGCACCACTTGAGTAGCTGACTGTATTCGTGTAGTAGGCTCCAATTTCACCTGTGTTGGTAAGTGCCAGCACCTGTGCAGACGGGGCGGTTCCGTTGTAGACTCCCGCATATTGCAGGGAGTTAACAGGCAGACCGATGCTCGGCCAGACCACTTGATTCACAGTAAACGTATTTGTAACTGGATCAGCAGCACTATAGTTTGCGTTTCCTGCCTGTTGAGCCGCAATCACCACGGTTCCCGATGAACTAAAGCTCAGTTGGTTTCCACTCAAAACGGCAGGTCCAGAAACCACACCAAATGTCACTCCCAGCCCCGAACTGGCAGAAGCGCTAAGTGTAACGACATTCGTCGTCCTCTGCGTTGCAATGGAAGCGAAGGTGATCGTCTGGGATGCCTTGGTGGCAGAAACAGTATTGGTCACACTTATTGGATAATAGTCGGCATCTCCCTCTTTTGTCGCAACGATAACAACGTCTCCAGTGCCGGACGTCATCGCCAGACCTGAGCCGTTGACAATTGTTCCTGGACCACTGAGAACCGAATAGCTAACAGCACCAGCCCCAGACCCACCACTCACAGAAAGAGAATTGGTTGATCCAAAAACCTGTGGCGAAAGCGGAGAAAAGACCAGGGCATCTTGATCGTAAAAATCGGGAGGCGAAAAACTAATCTGATTTGAGGGCAAGCTCTCCAAGGCATCCGAACCATACGCAACAACAGTAAAGTAGTATGTCACATTCGTTTGAACTCCCACCAAAGTGACATTTGTTACATTTCCAACGTCCAAGCGGTTAGTACAAGTATCACTGGTAAAACCATATAGACAATAATAGCCAACCACGTTCACATCGGGACTTGCGTCCCACGAAAGGCTGATTTGCCGGGGGCTAGTCACGTTAGTCGTTGCAACATAAAGTTGTGCTTGAGCTGACCAATGGCAGAGCATCAAGGCAAATGCACACAGCCAGAGTCGGAACAAAGTGCGGGGTTTTTTATTTATTGCTTGCATATGCTTGTGTAGTCGATTGTTTTCCCTTATGTGGTGACTGACTGAGTTTATCCCAATATATCAGTCTACTTTATTGTCGAACGTAGTCAAGGAACCGGACACCCCTTAATTTAATCGGCAAGAAAACCGTTTTGTTTAGTTTTTTCTTCCAATGCAACTCTCTGGATTCCACGATCTCATCAATTCTTGTTTTTCCAATTACTCTTGCACTGTTCGGAAAAACCGGCCCGTATCCGAAGTCAAAATCGTCATTGGAATGCTCATTCTTCCGCCATTCACACTGTTTGTTGTCATAACAGTTGTCCAATGGATCAAATCCGTGCTGCTCTCGATCCGATAGCTGCCACCGGCAACCGTCTGAAAACCAAGAACCAACGTTTTTTCCTGAGAATTTGAGTTTTCCAAAGAGAGAGTCGGTGCAGTTGTCGGCGCCGCGTATGTAATTACATTGGAGGGTTCGCTTTCAGCCCCTGTTTCATCATGAGCAGTAACAGCGAACACATAAACTTCTGATTGAACAAGACCTTTTAAAGCCACTTGTGTCTTGGAACCAACTTCAAGGCGATTTGTCAGTGAATCCGAATCTGGCCCATAGTATAGGAAGTAACCAGTCACGCTGCTATCAGGACTGGGGTCCCAACTCACCATCACTTGCGAAGTCGAAGTATCGACCTCGGAACTTAGATTTACCTCGGTGACTGTCACAGCCGACTTCGCAGTGAAGCTGGTCAGCAGTGCCATTACCATGATTAAAACCAATCGGATTTTTGTTGTGGCAAATCGCATACAATTTCTCCTTTAGCAACCGGAATGCCACCACAAAAAAGCCATGTTCCCCTCTTGTTTTCTCTTCCCCAAAATCGTCAAAAGCCCGATCCTAACCGCCGACCTACTTTTATATAAGTTGTTTATTATAAAATATTTATAATTACAATATCCCTTTCTTTGGATGTATTTTTAATGCGATGTCCCGGGTTGGATTTACCCAGAAAAAATATTTTAGAAAATCAAAAGCCAAGCCATTGATTCTTTTGCTGTCTCAAAAGATCTTGAAGGTGTCTTGATATGAGACAAAAAAACGGAGTGAAAAAGAGGAAAAAAGGATTTGGTTGACAACCGAGGAAATATTGGCAGCAATCCTTTGGAAGGGAAAAAGCCCCTTTCTCAGAGGGGGAAAGCACAAGCTTTCCTCCTCCAGGAAAGGATCTTAGAACATCAGACTAAAAAGTTGGGCTCTTAAGTGTATTCGGGTCCATCATTAGAGAGGACGGCGGGAAAGAAGCCGGATTTGCTCCCAATGTCTGATTCGGGACGTTTCCCATTTGCAATTCAATGGTTCCTCCGTTGCAAATATCCGCATGGCGGAACCACATCTGTTGAAGCGGGTGCCCGTTCAGCTTGATGCTTTGAACGTATTTGTTGTTCCAGGAATTATTTCTTGCGAGGATTTTCACCGTTTTCCCATTACTCAGGCGGATCGTTATCTCATCAAAGAACGGACTGCCCACATTGTAAATTGGGAGGCCGGGCGTCACTGGATAAAATCCCATCATGGAGAACACCACAAAGGAAGACAAACCACCGCCGTCTTCATCCCCAGGCACTCCCAGAGAGGTATCGGTAAACCACGTATCCACAAGCATACGAATGCGTTTCTGTGTCTTCCAAGGTGATCCCAGGTAATTGTAAAGGTATGGGATGTGGAGACTCGGCTCATTGCCCATGGAGAACTGTCCCACCAAACCGCTGGCATCGGGGAATACGGCCCAGAAGGCATACTTGCTCCGGCCAAGCGGTTCACGGAAAAGTTGATCCAATTTGGCCTCAGCCTTTTTCTCTCCGCCCATCAGGGTAAACAACCCGCGCAAGTCATGTTGCACGTCCCAATCATAGGTAAAACCATTGTTTTCTGTCATGAAGTCGCGCCCACCCCAGCCTCCGCCAAAAGCCTGATTGTAATCCTCAATCCATTTTCCCTCAGCATCCTTGGGCCAGACACAATTCCGTTCCTTGCAGAAAACATTCATGTAATTCGTGGCGCGCTTGATGAAAAACGCCTGATCCTCTGTGCGCCCCAGAGTGCGCGCCAGTTGGGCGGCACACCAATCATCGTAGCTTTGCGCCTCGGTAACAGATACAGATTGACGGCGCTCGAAGGAATTCACCTGCGGCACAGTTTCCTTTTCACCAGGATGGAGTCCTGGCATGTAACCATGCTCATTGAGAAAATCATCCAAGACTGTCTTGGGACCGCGACGCCATGGAAGCCAAGTGCCTTCGGTTGAATTCTTTCGAACTCCAGCATAACCGGTGGCCAAATCAAAGTTTGTCACGCCCTTGGCCCATGCATCGGCAAACCACGCTGCGGCATGATTCCCCACCATGCACTCAAAATTCCCCCAAAGGACAGAGAAACACGGGAGCCAGCCCCCCTGCTCATACATGCGAACGTAAGATTGAATTTTGTCCGCCTCCATGTCCGGGTTCAGCAATGTCTGCAACGGTTCCAAAGCGCGGTAAGTATCCCAAAGCCAGTTGTCCACATAGAATGGCCGCGGGTCCTGGTGAACCTTGTGATCGTAGGCACTATAGTATTGGCCATCTTCGGAGATATTTATCATTCGCTCATAGCAACGATATAGAGACGTGTAGAACACGATTCTGTGCTTCTCCAAACCGCCTTTGATCTGCACCTTGCCCAGAGCCTTGTTCCATCGTTCGCGCGCATTCTGTTTAACCTGTTCAAACGTCCAGCCAGGAATCTCCTTTTTCAGGTTCTTCCTAGCCTGTTCAACGCTGATGAAGGAAATGCCATAGCGAAACTCCAGGTTCTTGCCTTTTTCCTTTGCAACCACATTCAAACGTCGGTTCTTATCGGCGCTTTGAATTTCAACAGGCTGGTTGAATTCACCATAAAAATACGCTGCCATTTTGGTGAAACGCTCCACACCAGAAACCGCGTTGTCCTCAGCCTTCGCAACCTCTCCCTCCTGTCGATTTGCAATAAAAACCACTGGCTTGCCTGAAGTAAATGTGAAGCGAAAATAGCCGCAACGCTCTGTGGGTGTGAATTCCGTTTGCGTCAGAGAACCGTCAAAACGCGTGGAATAATAATATGGGGTTGTCACCTCTTGATCATAGGCCTTGGGCCGATTCCAACCGTTCTCCACTTGAGACTCATCCCCCGGCATCATCCAAAACAACTCGCCCTGCCGGTGCGAAATGATCGTCAACGGGAAGGAATGCACCTGATCATCCAATTGATCGTTCCGCACAGGATACATGCGAACCATGCAGTTGGGCAACGAGACCGTGGGGCGCGTCGGTTCGAGCAGGACCCCCTGCCCTCCCATAGTGGGATCAACATATTCAACCTGAGCCTGTAATGTGGATGTTCCAACCAGTACAGCCGCAGAAACCAGATTAAGCAATAAAGTTTTATTCATCTTGGGGAAAAAACGTCGCTTCAGAGTGTTGGATTTTAGAAAAAAATACAACCTGAAATCCAAGAACTGTCCAATAGCTCAGAAAAAAATAGAAATTCGTAACCCCATCAAGCCTTTGGCGGAACATCCGGCGGAAGGCTTGCCTTGTAATCCAACACGGTCATTTTTTCAAGCGTCACAAGCCCGGAAGGCATCATCTCCTTGAGGCTGGGAAGAAAGCTGTTGATCTTCTCCTGAGTATCAACAATCTCAATAATCAGAGGCAAGTCCATGGAAAGCCGAAGAATCTTTGCCGTATGCAGACGACTGCTCTTTCCAAAACCGAGACACCCACGAGACACAGTTGCCCCAGCCATGTGCATATCACGCGCCTTCATCACAATCGCCTCATAAAGGGGCTGGTGCTTCCACTTGGCAGTTTCACCAACAAAAATGCGCAACAACATGGCGTCGCGCGGAAGATCATTTGAATCCATAGAAATTAACCTTTCATCGAATTCAGGTTCATGGCCAAAACATGTCCCAACCACACTCCCAACAGACAAAGGACCACAGACCCGAGAATATTGGCCCCCGCCTTCACCCACTGCCCATCCTGAGCCAAAGTCAACGTCTGCAAACTAAAGGAAGAAAAAGTCGTGTAACCACCACAAATGCCCAACATAAAAAACTGCCGCAGAGTGGCCGGGGCAATCCATCGCCCCTCAGGCCCCGTCGCGGCGGCAAAAAAACCGATGATGAAACAACCGGTTATATTAACGATCAAAGTCCCCCAGGGAAATGTTTCACCGAGTTTGTTTGCAATCAAACCGGAAGCCCCCCAACGGGCAAGCGATCCCAATCCACCGCCAAGAAAAACATAAAATGCGTTCAACATAATGATCCAACCTCGCCACGCCACACGGTGGCCTTGGTAGGAGTTATCAGCACTGAAAACAGTTCAGGCGGTTATCTCGGAATGAGAAGGCAAACCCCATTGCCTTTTGAACCAAATTGCATCAAACCGCAAAATCTGTCGAGCGTTTAGTAAACCACCCTCTTGTCATCCATTAACAGTCACTGCAACCGAAATTCTCCCTTTTCCAGTATGAACATCTCACTATTATTTAGTTTCGTGTTATGTAGGATGATTTGAAATGCAATGAGTTTAACAAACAGAACGGTATCCCAAGATAAAAAGCTGGAATTAAAGTCTGTTATCATAGGAAGCAAAGCAATTGAACGACCGAGTATCATGCATCCTCAGATCAACCTCGAAAAGTAAGTTTGTAATTTTACATTCATACGGCTCATATCAGAATAACTTCCTTTCATTTTACAGGGCAGATTATAGACTGTCTAAAAATCATTTTGCTTTATAAGGAAGTTTTTATAGCGCACTTTGCGTGAGAACATGATGTAACGCTGACTGTTCAATGAATGTTATTTACATGATATTGCAGGTCCTTGGAGCCATGGTCATTGCCGCCCTGCTCAATTTTGGAATCGACCAAATATTACTCCGGCGATGGAGAAAGGCCGCCTCCCTGCATTGGACGGAACAAGCACGCATTCTGCATCCCATCTCAACCACCACAAGAGTTAATCTCTGGCTGATTCCTGCGATCATCGCCATGGCATTCGAGATTTTCTGGCCAGGCAGGGTTTATTGGGAAATCGACGCGGTTGCCGCATGGATCTGTACTTACTTAACAAATTATTCGTATGTTAAATCTCTATTCCCACAATTCACATTCAAGTCTTGGATATACCTTTCCATCTTTGGCAGTGGGTTTCTGTTCTTCTTTTACGGATCATTTATTCTAGCTGGTTTTGTCATGCCATCCGATTTTGGATGGATCACATGGATGATATTTACCCTGGAATTTTTCTGTATTGTAATCATGGTGCAAGGCAGTGCTGCGGTATGGCTCTTTTGTAAAATTGGCTGGTTTAAGCAAGCTGATGAAAGAACGCTAAGGATTGCCACAGAGGCAGCTAATGAGGCAAAAACAGACTTTCGACATATTTGGATTTTCGAAAGCCCAATTTATTTCGGAGGTGCCCTGTTCTGGGTGAATGACCTACTCTTTAGTAATACACTTATTGAAAGCTTAACTGATGAAGAATTTTCCACTATTTGCCACCACGAGCTTGCTCATCTGAATGAACCATTATCAACAAAACTACGAAGATTCGTCAGTTATTTCGTATTTTTGCCATTTGTGCTCATCACTCCAGTTGTCCATCGTTATTCGATCATTGGATTTGCTCTGTTATACCTTTGTTTTCTAATCATCGCATGGATTCCTTATAGGCTCTCCAGAAAAATGGAAGTACGGGCAGATTCCATTGCGAGTTCAAGACAGGCTTTGCAGGGAGTCTACGCAAGAGCATTGGAAAAATTATACAAAAACAATCGCACGCCTGTAGTTATGCGCAAGAATAATCTGCCCCATCCTCATTTGTATGATCGAATGGTCAGTGCGGGGCTGACTCCGGATTATCCACGGCCCAAGCCACCAAAAGCCACGACATGGCCACTAGCCCTACTTTTCATCGTTGGCATAGTGATGGTTTATATTCTCGCAAGTCGACAATAGATAAAGCACGAGAATTTCTGAGAGAAATTTGATTCCCAGCTTTGGCAGCTATTCCTTCATGTCCTCTTCGGCTGTCAACCCCCATCGACGACGGATTCGCCTTTCAATCATGCCAAATAAAAATTGGTCCAACAGCAATCCAAATAAAATCGTCACCAGCATGATCCCTATGACTTGAGCTGCGTCGTTAAGTTCCCTGCCCATTTGGAGAAGGAATCCCAAACCGTTGCTGGATTTAATCAGTTCGGCAGAAACCGCACCATGCCATCCCAGTGTCCACGCCAGTTTTAATCCCGTCACAATGCTCGGTAGCGCTGCCGGAATGATCACTCGCCCGTACATGGCCCATCTCGGTGTCCCCAGAGTGCGCGCGGCTCTCAGATAAATGGGCGGAATATTCAGTATTCCATCGGAGGTTGCAATGGCCATGGCGGACATCGAACTCATCACGATCACAAAATAAATTCCATGATTGCTCAGGCCAAAGATAATCAGGGATACTGGAACCCATGCGGCAGTTGGCAATGTCTGCATTCCCAAAAACAGGGATTTCAAGCCGCGGTTGATCACCCAGTTTGTTCCCATGGCAAGCCCAATGATCGAGCCTATCACGAGGGAAAGTCCAAATCCCACGCACATGCGGCCAAGAGTCGCACGAACACTGGGCCAGAGCATGTGCATCTGCGCCAGTTCCATCAGACGATTCGCCACCTGAAGCGGCGAAGGAAACATGTAATCGGGAAAAATCCTTACCCACGCAATGATCTGCCACACCACCAAAATCGCGAGGTAGAAAAAGATTTCAATAAGAACACCGCGTTTCTTTGGCTTCCGTGTTTTCATGCGGCATGTTCTTTGTCTTGCTTCAGCCGATCCATCAGTTGTGTTGCATATTGGATGACTCGCGGGTCGTTGTAATCGCGAGGTCTCGGCAGGTCAATGTCCAGTTCGTGAGTAATGCGACCGGGACTGCCCGAAAACACGAAAACACGGTCTCCCAGACATGCTGCTTCCTGCATCTCATGCGTTACAAAAATGATGGTCTTGCGCGTGGCAAGATGAATGCGTTGGACCTCGGCAAAAAGCTCGAACCGGACCATGGCGTCCAATCCATAAAAAGGCTCATCAATGAGCAGGACGCGCGGGTCCGGAGCCAGAGCACGCGCCAGTGCAACCCGTTGTTTCATGCCTCCTGAAAGCTCGTGGATCGGGGATTTCTCAAACTTCTCCAAGTGCATCATTTTTAGAAATTCCCGGGCCTTTTCTCGTCGCAGCGAGGGGTGAAACCAGAAGCGTTTCAAGCCAAAACTCACGTTGTCAATCACATTGAGCCAGGGGAAAAGAGCCGCCTCCTGAAACATCATCAAGCGGTCACTTCCCGGACCGGTCACCTCACAATCATCCAGCGTGATCCGGCCTGATGTTGGCTTGAGAAATCCTGCAATCAGATTGCAGAGAGTGGTTTTCCCGCAGCCGGAGGGACCGACAAAAACAACAAACTGCCCTTCCTTGATTCCGAGACTGACGGGAGCAAGAGCTGACACTGAACGCGTTGCTGATCGGGCTTCGTAGGTCTTGCTGACTTGTGAAATCACAAGTTTGTAAGTGGTGGTGGCATCAGTTTGCGCGTTTTCCAGGCTCATTCTGGTTTGATGACTTCAATGGCTGACAACCCTTTTTGCTTAAGCACTTCATTCAGCAAATCGAGTTCATAAATGCCAGTCAGGTTTGGTTTTCTGTTGATAAAGTGTATGTCGTAGGCCGCCTGGGCATCCTTGAAAAGAGAGGCAGCCGCTGGGTCCCAAGTCAATTCGACACGTTTCATCGCACTCGATATGACTTGTTGTGAGAGCGACTTGCTGGTGTCTTTTGCGATCTGCTGATTCAAGATAATCTCTGCGGCTGGCTTGTTGGAATTGATGATCTGGGTAACTTCAACATGCGCCTGAATCAATTTTCGTACAAGGTCACGGTTCTCCTTCAAAAATTTGCGACTGACAATCAAATGGGTTGTAACATACCGCCCCTCGGGCCAGATGTCCTTTTCTTCCAAAAACACACGCCCCTGTGCTTCTATCTCAAGACGGGAAACCCATGGTTCAATCGTCCAAGCGGCATCAATTTCCTTGCTCTTAAAGCTGTTCAACTGATCCGCATTGGCCAGGGCAATCAAATTAACAGTTCCCCCTTGAGCGGTGAGGCGATATCCCTTTTGTTGAAGCCATAGCCGCGCCGCGATGTCCTGTGTGTTCCCCAATTGTGGTGTAGCCAGGGTTTTGCCATTGAAATCCTTGTCACTTTGAATTGCGGCATCAGGTCGGACAACCAATGCCGCACCGCCACAGGCACCACCAGACATGATGACAAACTTCTCTCCATGAGATTTGATGTACCCGTTGATTGCCGGGCCAGGGCCAACGTATGTCGCATCTATGGCGTCTGAAAAAAGCGCTTCGATGGCTGTGGGGCCTGCATTAAAGGCGGTCCAACGAATAGGCACTCCTACATTGGTTTCAAAAAGCCCAGTCGCCTTGGCATACAATGCCTGTGCGTGGGTAATATTTGGGAAGTAACCCAATCGAAGTTCAGGCTTATCGGCTGCCTGAGCTGGGAAGGCCAGATAGCAGAGCAAAACAACCATCCCCCATATTCCCTTTTCCTGCCATGTTTTCAGATTCATAAACACCTTTCGTAAAACAACTGAACCTGCAACGCCTGCCTACCTCAAGTCCCGTTTTTAAAATCGCCTGCCATGCTTTGTCAAAGACATGAAGCCATTCTCAATTGCCTCTCCAGGCCGGACTTGGATTGAATGAAGTTACTATGGTATTTCCTCCTTGATTTCTCAAGGATAAATTCGCTCCGAAGGGGCATAATTTCCAGTTGCATACATCCAATCAAAACATTTGTAACATGTTTATCATAAAAGTAATGTAAAAATACCATGAATGAATTCGCTGGTTGGATGGTCAAATCGTGGTTTGTTTCTTTGCTATTTTAATGTTTAAATCGCCGCCCGTGCAGACGGATCAGTCAAAAGAGATGGAAAGCGACCTGAAAAAAATCTTTTTCAGAGCGCTCGTTATTTCTTTGTTGATCCACGTTTTAGGCTTTGGATGTTGGAAATGGGGACAAAAACATGGCTGGTGGAAAAATAGCGGTCTTCCCCAATGGTTGCAGGTCATGGAAAAGAAATTGATCAGGTCCCCTGTCATCAAAAAAACCATGCCATTGGCTGCGCTCCAACCCAAATTTCGGCAAGCTCCCACCCTCTTTGTCGATGTCGATCCCTCTCTGGCTGAACAGACTCCGCCCAAAAACGCGAAGTTCTACGGTGCAGCCAATACGACTCAGGCCAGTCCTGTAAAAAAGGAAGCCAACATGCCCAAAATTGAAGGGCATCAGGATAAGGTCTTGAAGACAACCGAAGAAAGCCGGTCTGCGGCACAGCCCCTCAAACCTTCTCCTCCAAAAGAAGTAAAGCCTGAGCCAAAACCGGAACCCAAGCCGGAGCCGAAGGTTGAAACCAAACCTGTCGAAGTCAAACCTGACCCCGTCAAGGAGAAGGAACCAGAACCTAAACTGGAACCCAAACCAGAATCGAAGCCAGAACCCAAGCCCGAGCCAAAGCCGGAACCCAAAGCTCCGCAACCTGAACCCAAACTTGCCCAGACTCCGGGTGATACTATTATTGTCAAACCGCAGGAAAAACCTTTGCAGGGGACTGCCACCACGGATCAGGTCAAACCTCAGCCCACACCTGCAACAAAACCTTCACCAGAAAAGGCAAAAACAGATTCGCAATCCCAGGCGCAAGTTCAGGCAGCCGTTCCGCACCGTCCACGCACGCTTGAGGAAGCGCGCAAAAGGGCCGGCATGCTTGGTGAGAAAATGCGGATGGATGGCGGTTCTCACAGGTTGGCCATGGAATCAACCTTGGATGTGATGCGTTCCGCATCAGGTGATTATGATCGCGAATTTGTGGATGCCGTCCAACAACGCTGGTTTAAACTGCTGGACGAACGCGGTGCCACCATTCCAGGCAAGGTTGTTCTTGAGTTTCGCCTGCACTCCGATGGACGCATCACAGACATGAAAATGCCCCACAACGAAGTGGGAGAGCTGCTGGGGTTGATCTGTCAAAAGGCCGTGCTTGACCCGGCTCCCTACCGTCGTTGGCCCGCTGAAATGCGAAGGGAAATCAATGCGGATTACCGCGACATTAAATTTACTTTTTATTACTTGAATCACTGAACCACTCACAAAATAGAAACTGAAACCATGGATCTCGTAATCATATCTTTACTGGTGCTGGCCTCCATTGTGGGGCTGACAATCATCATTGAACGGGGAATAGCCCTAAGAGAGAAAAAAGTGATGCCCTCGGAAATCACAGCCGCAGTCGAAGCCTGTCAAAGTGAGGGTGATCTGCCAATGCTCAAGAGCATTTGCGAAAAGAACCGCTCCACACTGGGACGGCTGATTCTCTTTGCCGAGGCGCATCGCCGGGGAACAATGGAGGAAACCGTCAGCGCCCTCGAAACGCGCGCACGACAGGAAATTTCCAAACTGGAACGCGGCCTTGTCATTCTGGAAATCAACGTCGGTGTGGCCCCTCTTCTCGGGTTGGTGGGAACCATTTACGGCTTGATCTCGCTCTTTGCCTCCATGGGCGATGTCGGTGCTGGCAATAGCAACGAACTGGCCAAGGGCATTTCCATTGCCTTGAATGCAACATTGCTGGGCTTGCTGACAGCAATTCCCTCTCTGGTGGCCTGGAGCTATTACAGTCGCAAGATCGATGCTTTATCCATAGAGATGGCATCCATCTGTGAAGATTTTCTGCGACGTCAGGCCCGCAAAGTTGAGACCGAGACTGAATCCACTCTCGTAACCCCTTCTTTCCGCAGGAAGTAACATGCAATTCACATCCAGAAAACAACGCGCAACGCCCACGGTCATCATCGTCTCGCTGATCGACGTGCTGACTGTTGTGCTCATCTTTCTGATGGTCACAACCACTACCAAGCAGCAGCCAGCCGTAAAACTGGCCCTGCCCGAATCCAAGCAGGCCAAAAGCGGGGCAACAGAAAATTCCCTGATCGTGACGGTTGCAAAACAAGGTCCTCTTTTCCTGGGTAAGGAAGCCATCACCATTCAGAAACTCGAGGAACGCCTAAAGGATGCGGTGACAAAAAATCCCAAGACCACCCTGTCAATCCGCGCCGACACTGATGCCCCATTTGGCACGATCATCAAGGTTCTCGACGCAGCCAAAGAAGCCAAAATAACCAGCGTTAATTCCTGGGTTAATGCCCCCAAATAATCCTCCCATGTCTGACAACGATTCCCAACTTGAAGAACGTCTGGAGAAAATCGAAACGCATCTGGCCCATCTGGAGCGCATGTACGATGAATTAAACCAAGTCGTCGTGGAACAAGCCAAAACCATCCATCACATGCGGACACAGGAACAGCGCTTGAGCGCAACCATCGAAGGGTTGGAACTTGAGCGAATTCGAAGCACCAACCCAAAGCCTCCTCATTACTCTCCGATCTAAACCGGCTTACCCCTGACGCAAGGGATACTTTTTACCCAGTGCCAGACAGTCGTTGACCGGCTTCAACCCACCCGATGCAGTTGGGTGAGTCAAACACGCAGCGGCAGCACATACGCCCAATTCCAAACGTTTGTCCATGGGCCATTGCTCATGCGTTCCAAACAAGTATCCGGCGGCAAACGCGTCTCCAGCCCCGGTTGCCCCCTGACTGAATCCCTTGGGCAATTGCAACGATCCCAGAGCAGTCGTTGTCATGCCCTTCGATGCCACTACAGCTCCGGTTTCAAAATGGACCACCACGGTTTTTCCAACTCCGAAGCCCAGAATTTCTTCTGCAGCAGATTTCACCCCGACAATATCCTTCACATCAAGCTGACGCCGAACAATTTTCCCGGCTTCAATCTCGTTAATCACGAGATGGTCAGCATACGGCAATGCACTTAATGCAATTTCACGGAATTGCGGGTTTTCAGTGCTCACAATATCCACACTGGTTTCCAAACCAGCCTTACGAGCCTTCGAAAGCACTACAGCAGCGCGTGTTTCATGGGCATCATTGAACTTGTCCAAGCTGTCCAGCAACATGAGGTAGGCGAGATGAAAAATCCGCGCCCTGGTCTTTGAAAAATCGAAATGATCAACATCCAAAAGCGCGTTTGCACCGCGTTGATGGAAAAACGTGCGTCTGCCGGTTGACTCCACAGTCATGGCATCGGTGTACGATGTTGGCGCCTCTTTTGTGCATTGCATCTGCGTGGCGTCGATTCCGTGATCCTTGCAGTCCTGAAAAATCCACCGTCCATTGGGGTCGTCCCCGACCATGCCAGTTGCAGCAAGTGGAAATGGTGCGCCCATGGCCGCCAGGTCCTTCAAAATGTTATACGGCCCACCACCATTGGAATGGGATTCCTTCGAGATGCTGGCAAGCATGTTTTCCTCTGGGTAGAAATCAATCACCTTGACATAGTCAACGATGAAGTTCCCCCCTGCAAGTATTCCAGAACGCTGAGTAGACATAGTTAATCAACCGAATTGTTTACGAAGCCGTGCCTCATCATAGGCACGACGTTGGGTGGAGGTCATTTTATCAAAATCGGGAAGGCCATTAGCCAACACGGGCCATGGTAAGGCAGTATCTGTTTTTTGTGTTGCAACTGGAGCGGGAGCAGGAGCGGACACAGGTTTTGCAGCCCCCACTGGCTTGGAAGCAGGCTCCGCGGCTGGTTTGGCAACAGCAACTGTCGAACGTGAACTGCCACCATAACTCATGGCTTGATTGGTCAGTTCCAAATCCTTGTCAAGCGGACGATGTGGCTTGATGCCTCTTGCCTGAAGCACCCCATGATAGGCCCGCACAGCTTCTTCCGGAGAAATTCGATCTTCAACAATCAGACGCAACATCTCAATGAAGGCAAGCTGATGTTCAGCGTTGTTGATCTTGCGACCGTACAAAGCAACCCGCGCACCGTATTTCCGGGCATCGTGAATCAACCTGAAAGCGTCATATGTCGTACCCGCACTGCCGCCCAGCACGCCCACCACCAGGTTGGGATCATATTGGGCCAGCTCCTCCATGGCGCGTGGTCCGTGATACACAATCTTCAGAAACACCGGGCGCCCAGCTTCAGGCACGCCTGCAAGATTGCGCAAAATATTGTCATTGATGAATTCGCCCAACTTCTCAGGGGGAATGCCGCTGTCCACATTGGGATCGAAAACTTCAAGAAAATAACGGAATTTTTTCCGCTCGGCCTCTTCTCGGAACTCCTTGAATGCAAGCAGTGTTTTTCGATCCTGCTCAAGGTCGTTTAAAAATGTAACCGAGTAAAGACCCAAATTGGCGCCAGGAAATTCGGAGCCATCCCTCACACATTCCACTTTGCCGCATTGAATCTGATCGATGCTTGCAGAGCGGAACGGCTGGGCGGGTTCTTTTGTATAGGAACCGTGCCGCACAGCCCAGACATCTGTGGCATCGTTGGCTCTGGCAGCCGGAGTGATGAGCGAGTTTTTGAACAGCCCTTCCTTGATCGTCAACTGGTCATTAATGGCGGCGGACATCAGCATGATGTCTACGAGCCCCTGTTTGATGATCTCGCGGATGATCTCGAGATATTCCGGCAGGTTGCGATACCCAAATTCCTCGCGCGTCCAAATTTCAGGGGAAAATTGGGCAGGTTTTACTCCTGAGGCAGCCAGATAGGAGCGTTCTCCGGTGGCACGCACCCCAAATGCCATGTCGGCATCCTTTGCATCGGCGAGAATAAATTCGCGCGAAGCAGGATTTTTTTTAATTTCAGCCAGCTTTCGATCAAGTGATTTCATTGTGGAATCTTGGTTCGTTTTACAACCAAAACCAAAATAGCGCAATGGAATTGAAAGGCGAAAGAAGAAAAAAAGAGGTCTGTCACATACTCACTGAGCGCGTTTGACTTTGATTTGACCGGGACAAAGTGCGCTCAATTCACAACCGGTACAATCCGGCTTGCGTGCACTGCAACGTTTGCGACCATGCCAGATCAGAAGGTGGCTCAGCAGGGTCCAATCGGATTTTGGTGTCAGTTTTTCCAAGTCGGCTTCGATTTTTTCTGGAATAACCTGACGTGTGAGTCCAAGACGACCTGAAAGCCGCGCCACATGGGTATCAACAACCACTCCTGAGGTCTTATGAAATCCATCGCCCAGCACCACATTGGCCGTCTTGCGCCCAACTCCCTTCAAAGTCAGCAGGTTTTCAAGCGTATCGGGAACTTTTCCGCCAAAACGTTCAACAATCGCTGAACACGCTGCCTGAATGCTTTTTGCCTTGCTGTGGAAGAGTCCAAGCCGTTGGATCAGACGTTCAATCTCTGCAATTGGTGCATTGGCAAAATTCTGGGGCTGTGGGAATTTCTCAAACAAGGCTGGAGTGACCAGATTCACTTGCTTGTCACTGCATTGAGCAGAGAGAATCGTCGCAATCAACAGTTGAAACGGGTCGGAATGAACGAGCTCGCAGTGTGCCTCTGGATAAGTTTTTTTGAGCTGGGCAATTAACGCTCCCATGCGCTCTTTCTTTGATGCCTCGGACTCACGTGCACTCATGGACTTTTTTACTTCGATCAGACTGGCTCAGCCTGTTGAAGCTTTTTGACACGGCAGGTCAGGCTTCCATCCGGTCCCTCAATGTACTCAAAAATCTTGCCTTCGAAATTGCGAATCACAACCCGCTGACAATTTCGGCTTAAAATATATTCGGGGTTGATGGGGACCTTGCCACCACCTCCAGGTGCATCAATGACAAACTGCGGAACGGCATAGCCCGAAGTGTGCCCACGCAAATTTTCCATGATGTCCAATCCCTTTTGGACACTGGCCCGCAAATGAGCCGATCCTGTGATCAAATCGCATTGGTAAATGTAATAGGGCTTCACCCGACACATCAGGAGCTTTTGAACGTGAGCCCGCATGACTTCAGGGGAATCATTCACCCCACGCAGCAGAACAGATTGATTTCCCAGGGGGATTCCAGCATCCGCCAAGCGTCCCAAGGCTTCGCGCGCCTCCGTCGTCAATTCACGCGGATGATTTGAGTGAACGGAAACAAACAATGGATGATACTTTTTGAGCATCGCACACAACTCTGGCGTTATGCGTTGCGGGAGGAAGATCGGGATGCGAGTTCCAATCCGCAAAAACTCCACGTGCGGAATCGCACGCAATGATTTCAATAGAAACTCAAGTTTCTCATCGGTGAAAAGCAGCGGATCGCCCCCGCTAAGCAGCACGTCACGCACCATTTTATGGCTGCGAACATATTCCAATTGCCGCTCTATCTCAGGATGAAAATCATAATGAGTCGCATTGCTAACAAGGCGCGAGCGCGTGCAATAGCGACAATACGAGGCACAACGGTCCGTTACCATGAACAACACACGGTCAGGATACCGATGCACAAGCCCTGGAACCGGGGAGTGATTGTCTTCACCACAGGGATCTTCCATTTCCCACGGAGCAACATGGGTCTCCTGAACCTGAGGGATCACCTGACGGCGAATTGGACAATTGACGTCATGAACATCAATGAGATTGAAGAAATAGGGTGTAATCGCCAATGCCAGCTTTTGATTTGCCAAAACGGTTCCCGCACGCTCGTTGGCCGTCAACGTCGGTAGCAAAGTCTGCAACTGCTCAATCGTTGTGATCCGATTCTTTAATTGCCAACGCCAATCATTCCACTCCTTATCCGGAACATCCTTCCAAAAACCACGTCCCGATGGTGTAAATTGTTTCAAGACACAAAGACTTCCCTGGTCTGGCAGGTCCTCTCCTCCCTCACTATTATCACTATGCATTTTTATAAAAACTATAGTGTTGGAAAAACCGGTGTCAAGTTGTAGGGAAATATTCAACCTTCCCCTGTTTTCCCATTGTATTGAGGCACAATTCTCTTTAATTCAATCACTTATCAAGCCCCTTAATGGATCAAACCACAAATGTCCTTCCCTCGGAAAAATAATGATCCTTTTCGGTTCCAATTTACGCTTTGACTTCATGATAGCCCCCATCAAGAACGTTGTCGGGCCAAGTAACAAATATGAAAACATTAAAAGCATGTCTTGCCATCACCGCAATTGTCCTGCTTGGAGCCTGTGTGCCTTCCATCAACCCTTTCTATCTCGAAAAGGATGTCATCATGGACAAACAGATTGAAGGGGAATGGATCAACGAAGAAAACGAAACTTGGAAATTCGAAGCGGACAAAGACAACACCGCCTATACTTTGAAAATCACGCAAAACGATGGAAAGACCGGCGAATTGAAAGCCAAGTTGTTCAAGCTGGGAAAGGAATGTTTCATTGATCTGCTTCCCAACAACTGCGAGTTTGCAACAAATCAGGCGGATATCATCAATGCCAGCGTTTTCCCAGGACACTTGCTTATGCGTGTCAGCCAGTTCGGACCGCAACTTAAGATCGCCACCATGGATTATGACTGGCTGTCAAAGACACTCGAAAAAACGCCTTCGGCCCTGCCTAATCATGTCGAAGAAAAACGGATTATTCTCACTGCTTCAACCAAGCAACTTCAAAAGTTCACCCTCAAACACTTGGACAAGCTTTTTCCAAAAGAGGAGGCCTTCAATCGTAAAGGCAGTTCACAAAAGTAACATTGCCCCTTCAATCACACTGCACACGGCGTCAAAATAGCGGTTGTCATGCCGTGTATGACCTTCTTGTCGGCTGGACAAAGCGTTGCGAGCACGCCCCCCAAAACGGTGCGTGCCGCATCCCCCTCACCATGAACAAAATAATACGGACAAAGCCGCACACGGGCATTCATAGGAACGAGACTATTCGCATCGAAGTCGTACCACGCGGCATCGACCAGTTTCGGTTTGCAGTAGCGTTGTAAAATGTAAGGCGATTTTGGAAATGACCGGATCGCCTCGTCCACTGCCACGCTCCAATCTGCAGTCGACAAATCGCTCCCCAGAAAGACTCCTCGTGCTCCCCAGGCTTTTTCTGAAAACCCGGAAATCTTCAAAATCAATTGCCGGTCCCGTTGCGAAAAGTTCTTGAGCTGATTCCAATCCGTGAGATTCAACTCTGGGATGGCTGCATGTGGTGGCATTGGCGCCGGATCAACCACCCAGCTTCTTGGAACAATCTCCAACATCCGCGCAAAAAATCGTTCTCCCAACTCACGCCGCCAAAAATCATGCAAATTACGATTCCACAACAACGCCAGTAAAAGTTTTTCCTCAAACAAAGGCTTCGGCGGAGGGGTCAATTGAATCCGTTTTTCCAAAGCCAATTGAAAGATTTTTGATGCATTCGGAACGTTTGCCAAATCAAACAACTCAAAAAAACGATACACGGCATCACCATCATCAAATTGCTCAAAAGCCGTGTTCCGCACGTGAAATCGTTCCCCCAACTGCTTGCACAGCCATTCCATTTCAGGCTGATAAGTTCTTGCCTCTTCTGAAATAAGGACGTGCACCTGAGCCGCACCGTCAAAGAGCCCTTCAAATCCCTTCAACATGCCATCGGGGCCTCCAATGATCTGCTCGTTTGAATTGGGGATTGTTGAATAGGTTTTATTAAACCAGGCGGTCAAGCCAATGCCTCCAGGCACACTATCCAACTCACTGATGGCGAGTCCCGCATCAGCCAATAAAAGATCAGGGCGTATTACCCGGGGTAAACTATTCTTAAATGTAGCAGCACGCTGAGTTTCGATCAACTGTGAGGGTTTTCCCTGGTCAAGTAACTGTGCAACCCACGCTGGCTGCTTCCCCATCAGGCTCTGCCGATAAAGCAGATTCACCGCACGATTGAATTGAAGAAAAACACGTCCGAGTAATTCCAATTCTTGTGTTAATTCCTCACCAAGCCTGAAAGGCTGCGGAGAGAGCCTCCAGGACAAAGATTCAAAGAGTCCTTCCTGAGGCATTTGTTTCCGGATGAATTGTGCAATTTCCGCAGGAGAATCAGTCTTGAATAAATCACTCATTCAAAATTACTTTCAAATATATTCTATGTCCGAAAATCTTGATTTTCCTCCACCTATCCCCCCTAAATTGCCCTCCAGTAGAACTGACTAACCACGAATTTGTCCGGTTCCAAAACAAATCCACTTATATGTCGTCAATTCGTTGAGCCCCATTGGTCCACGAGCTCCAATTTTATCCGTACTAATCCCAATTTCAGCTCCCATTCCAAATTCTCCGCCGTCAGTGAATCGTGTGGAAGCATTCCAGTAAACAGCAGCCGAATCCACTTCTGCCAGAAACAGTCGGGCATGAGACTCATTCCGGGTCACAATGCTATCAGAATGCGCCGAACCAAAATGATTGATGTGGTCGATTGCCTGACGAACCCCATCCACAATACGAACGTTCATGATGAAATCGTTGTATTCGGTGTAGTAATCCTGCTCGGTGGCAGGTTTTAAATTTAATGAAGCAATCTGGCCTAAAATGGCGTTGGATGGACTGTCAACGTGCAAAACCACTTTCTTTTCAGCCAGTTTTCCCCCGATCAAAGGCAAAAATTTCTCAGCAACAGTCTTGTCGACCAACAGTGTCTCCATCGCATTGCAAACTGCCGGACGCTGGCATTTCGCATTCATCACAATGTCAGACGCCATTTGAAGATCGGCTTCTCCATCAACGTAAACGTGGCAAACCCCTTTGTAGTGTTTGATGACGGGGACGCGGGAACATTCCGTTACAGCACGGATCAATCGTTCCCCGCCTCTGGGCATGCACAAATCAACATATTGCGTGAGAGCCAGAAGTTCTTTCACCGCCGCGTGATCCGTGGTCTGAACAACTTGGATTGCGTGCTCGGGAAAACCGGGCAATGCCTTGGTTGCCGCTTCAAGCATGACTTTGGCAATGGCTTGATTGGAATGAATGGCTTCTTTGCCGCCTCTTAGAATTGTGGCGTTGCCAGATTTGAAGCAAAGACTTGCCGCATCCGCAGTCACATTGGGGCGAGATTCGTAAATGATGACAATGACACCGATGGGAGTGGCCGTTTTCTGCAACCGCAATCCATTGGGTCGCACGCGTTCATCAAGGATGCGCCCAACCGGATCCGGCAGTGCAGCCACCTCACGCAATCCCCTGGCCATACCGGAAATTCTTTTGTCATCGAGGCGCAACCGATCCAACATCGCGCCGGAAAGTCCGTTCTTTGCCCCTGCTTCCATATCGATGGCATTGGCGGATTTGATGGCTTCTCTTCCGGCTTCCAAAGCATCAGCCATCGCAAGAAGACAACCATTTTTGGCTTCAGGAGTCAATTGGGCCAATTGACGTGACGCCGCTTTTGCCTGGCGCGCCAATTGTGTCATCTCTTCTGTCAAACTCATTGAGATAACTTAGGCGAATTTGAAAAAGTGGAAAGTCCTAAAAAATCAACTCTTCCGGGGAGAACGTCGCAGCCCAGCTTGGAACCAGAGTCGCCAAATCATGAAGATCGCTTCGCCAATGATATTTGAGGACATTTTGGAATGTCCCTGAATGCGTTCAGTAAACACGATGGGAACTTCAGCAACACGCATCCCGCTCATCCAAATCTTATGGGTCAACTCGACTTGAAAGCTGTAGCCGTTGGAACGAATAACATCCAGATTGATGGACTTCAAAGCAGCGCGTCGGAAGCACTTGAACCCACCTGTTGGATCGGTAAAAGGCATTCCTGTAATGATGCGCACGTAACGGGCTGCCCCGGTGCTCAATAAAAGCCGCTTCATGGGCCAATTGATCACGCGAATTCCTCCGCAATACCGGGATCCCAGAACGAGATCTGCGTTTTTTGCAGCTTCGATGAACTTGGGAATGTCATCCGGGTTGTGCGAAAAATCACCATCCATTTCCATTATAAATTCGTAATTCCGCTCCAGCGCCCATGCAAAACCGGCGCAATAAGCCCGCCCCAATCCGTTCTTTTCACTGCGATGCAAAACATGAATCCAAGGATTCTTCGCTGCCAGTTCGTCCGCAATCCGTCCCGTCCCATCCGGGGAATTGTCATCCACTACAAGCATATCCACTGGGACCGGCAGTTTTTGCAGACGCCCCGCCATTATGGGAAGGTTTTCCTTCTCATTGTACGTCGGAATTATGACCAATATCTGGTTCATGCAGTGCAACTGTTCTTAAATCTGCTGAATTTTGACAAAAAGATAGAAACATTGCGACAAAATATTTCGACGGGGGCCTCCCCTTTCAGGTATGGTAGTATTTGTTAATCAAGCTTTGATATGCTTGCCATTGCTTTACTCGACTTCGATTTTTTAACCAGCCATTTCTGGGTGCTGGTCATTGTCATCTTTCAAATTTGGATGCTCGTCGATGCCGTGCGCCGGGGTGAATGGATTTGGGCCATTTTCATCTTCCTCTTTTCTGGACTGACTGCCCTGCTCTATTTCTTCCTCGTTTATCGGACAGCACTTCCTTCCATGGACGGCTTCGAACTCCCGGGCACGCAAAACCGAAAACGGATCAAAGAGCTACAGGATTTGATTCACAACTTGGACAAGGCACATCACTACCTTGAACTCGGCGACATCTATTTTCATAAGGGAGACCTGAAAAAAGCCGAGGAATGCTACCGAGCCTCAATTGAGCGGGAACCACTCGACAAAGATGCCCGCGCTCACCTGGGACAATGCCTTCTGCGCCAAGGCCGCGCACCAGAAGCACGCCCGTTGCTTCAACAAGTGTGTCAGGAAGAACCCAGCCATGATTATGGTTATTCTCAAATGGCCTACGCAGAAACGCTCATGACTTTGGGCGAGACTCAGGCCGCCATCACAGCATGGAAAACTGTTTTGGAAAGCCATACCTATGCACGGGCAAGAGTGCAACTCGCGGAGCTTTATCTTGCAACAAATCAGAAGGATTTAGCCCTTTCACAGTTGCGCGAAGCCATCAATGACGACGCGCACGCCCCGGATTATCAACGAAAACGGGATCGCGTTTGGATCCGAAGAGCCAAACGCCTCCTGTGATTCTTTGAACGCCTGATTAGCGGATTTTCTCCAGCAAGAGAGGAATCAGTTCATCAATCTTTACGCGCGTTTGCTTCATGCTGTCGCGATCGCGCAAGGTAACCGTATTCAGGCACTCCGGCTTTTCACCAAGTGTATCGAAGTCAATTGTCACTCCGAATGGCGTCCCAGCCTCATCCTGACGGCGGTACCGACGGCCAATGGCTCCAGCCTCATCGTAAAAGACGGTCATGTGAGAACGCAGCATGGCAAGAACCTCTTTGGCCTTGCTCACGAGTTCAGGTCGATTCTTGAGCAGCGGGAAGACAGCCACCTTGATCGGGGCAATGCGCGGATGGAACTTTAATACAACACGCGTCTCGGTCTTTCCCTTTTCATCGGTCACCTGCTCCTCTGTATAAGCCTTACACAGCAACGCCAGAACCATGCGATCAACACCGGCACTGGGCTCAATGACATGGGGAATGTATTTGGCCTTGGCTTCCTCATCAAAATACTCCATCGACTTCCCGCTAAACTTCTGATGCTGGGTCAGGTCAAAATCGCTTCGCGCGGCAATGCCTTCCAATTCCTGGGTCCCAAACGGGAATTTATAAAGAATATCCACCGTCGCACGCGCATAGTGGGCCAACTCTTCCTTTTTCTGCCAATACTCCTCAAGCGAATCGCGCGTCAAACCAATGCTGTCATACCACTTGATGCGTTGTTCCACCCAATACTTGTGCCAGACTTCCCATCCCCAGTTTGGCTGAGGCGTCGAAAGATCAGGATTATCAGCAACCCGCGCAACGGATCCCGCCATTTTTTGAACCACCTCGTCCGGACGAATGAAAAACTCCAGTTCCATTTGCTCGAATTCGCGTGAACGGAATGTAAAATTGCGAGGATTGATTTCGTTGCGAAATGCCTTTCCAATCTGGCAAATGCCGAACGGAACCTTTTGTCGAGAGGTATCCTGAACGTTTTTAAATTGCGCAAAAATCGCTTGAGCTGTCTCAGGACGGAGATAAGCAACGTTGTCAGCGCTTTCGACAGGGCCAACGTACGTTTTGAACATCAAATTGAATGGCCGGGGTTCAGTGAGCAAACTCCCGTTCTCCGGGTTGTAACGGGTGGTCTTCTCCACCTTCTGGTTGGTCTCGCCTTCCAACTGAGGATTCACCACCCCGCGCTGGGAGTAAAATTGGCAGGCCACTTTCCGTGCCGACTCAGCCGGTTTGCCCGGTTGAACCAAAACGGAGTAAGGCTCGGTTGAATTGCGTCCCTGGGCATCTCCAGAATGGGCGCCAGTATAACTATAGACCGTGCCGCTCTGTGGCTCGACTTGATCCGCGCGGAAACGCTTCTTCGTCAGCAAACAATCCACCATCGGATCAGAAAATGTTGTTGTGTGGCCGCTGGCCTCCCAAATTTTTGGATGCATGATGATTGTGGCATCAAGTCCCACAATATCCTCCCGCCATTGGGTCATCTTGCGCCACCAAAAATCCTTAATATTCCGCTTCAATTCAGCGCCCAACGGACCGTAATCCCAAAAGCCGTTAATGCCTCCGTACACTTCAGAAGATTGAAAAATGAACCCTCTACGTTTGCAGAGGGAAACGATTTTTTCCATTAATTCATTTGATTTAGGCTCAGCCATAAGCTTTGCAGTCTTGTTCAACCCGCCATTTATGTCAAGGACGTGTCAAGCCAGGAAAAATCCTAATATCACTAACGCGCTACAATCTTTGTTTTCTTGTGGCCGTCGCGCTAGCGATCGTCCCTTCGCCATTGGTTCATGGTGATGAAGTCGGCGAGGCACTTGGGAGAGATTTCAAAAACGGCTTCGTTCGGGTTTGGGGTGAAGCGTTGCCAGGTTCTGCCGCCGTCGTTGGTGATGAGGCGGGGTTGACAGGGATCGAGTCGTGCAATCAGNCCTTGATCGTGCTTCAGGGGGATCAGGAAGCGTTTGCCGTAGTGGTCGATGAGCGCGTTGTAACGGTCGCGTGCGTGTGCCGTGATGATGCCTGTGCCTGTTTGTGTGAAGCCGATGAAGCCAGAGTTTTGGTTGGTGCCATCCCATGAGGCGGCGGTGGATGAAATCGGTTTTGGCACAACGGTGCCGCAACCGGTCACAGTGCCAATGAACGCCGCCAGGATCAGGCACAGCAGGAATGTGCAAAGTGTCAGTTCGTGGTGACATGACACCGCTCCAGTTTGTGGCCGCATGCTAATGCTTCTAGTCCTCGGATAAAGAATTTCGGATTGCATTGCCGTCCTTTCTGGAGATGGCGTCATTGGTTTGGTCCACTGCCGTTTGTTCCTGTTGTCGTTCCTTGGCGGTTTTCATTTCGTCCGTGTTATTGAGCGTCGAGCGATGCCGGATTAAACCAGCAACGCCCGACACAAAATACCAAACCCATTTCAATACTGTGAATATTTTACTCATTATGTTTTTGTCTCACGCTGAGACGTAATGACCTAGAACTTCACACCGGCGAAGATGGATTCAACCGGCTTGGGCGTGTCATCGGCAAACCGTGCACCCACGCCTACACCCGCGAAGAGATTTTTTGAGAGCGCCTTTTTGAACCGGATACCGGTCTCGCCAAAACAACACTTTTCGTCCCAGTCATAACCGCCGTCCACGTAGACCGTGAATTGCACGTCATGAATGGGGAGGTTCCAGCCGACACCACCTTGGGAAGAAAGGATCGTGTCCTTGACCTCGGCAAGACGATTGACCGTTTCCACGGTCAGCCCCGTGCCGTTTGTGCTGTCAAATGTATAGATTTGATACGACAGACCAAAATCAGCGCCCACGGTGACTCCAGATTGGTAACTCATGCCGCTCCAAATCTCGGTCTTTGTCTCGGCATAAGTGCCGTCCAGGTTTGTGTTGAACGCTGTGAAATAGCTTTCAATGCTGCTCCACACGCTGGCCGAAATATTGGTTGCAACCACGTTATTCGTGGTATCCTCGGCCATGGTTGTCATGCTTGCCAGTGCGGCAAGCCCGATAATTAATTTCAGTTTTTTCATAGGTTATGTTGAACAGGTTGTTGCACAGGCTTCGCCTGTGCGTAGTCCGGGTGCGAGAATTGCTGGTCTGTCAAGCATCCCGGCTCGGACGTGACGAAGAACAGACAGGCCAGATAAAGAAGGAATCGTTTCATATCAAAATGAGTTGGATATGTGTGCGTTCAAACGGAGTGAGTTCGACCAGTTGTTGCGTTTGTGGCTCGTAGAATTTCAGCGCTAGTAGGTCGTTTTCTCGCGTTACAAAACAGTTGATAGCATGGCCACCACCATTCTGAGCTATCAATGCCACGAACCCAAATGCCAATGGGTGCGGGGTTGCTTCATTTCGGGCCGCTCCAAGCTGACACCGAGACGCAATGAACATCGCGAAATGCGCGTATTGTCGGCAGCAATTGACCTCTGGCACATATTGGTCCATTCCAAGTTTCTGGAGTTGCCAGCATAAATCTTGCGAATAATTTCCAAGCACCCACTCCGTTGTCGGGAGCTGGTAGTTGTTCCCTTCGATCAGGTAATCCGGAACACTGTCAACGTCGTCGCAGAGTCCTTTGATTAACTGTGTAATTTCAGGCTGAGTGACAAGGGTCATAAATCTTTTACAAAGAAACTGTCCTTGTAGATTGTCGTATTCCAAGTTGGATACCAGACTTGGACACTTTCATTTTGTTGAAGAATGCAATGAAAAGAGACGGAGTTTGTCGCGATGTAATTGAAGTTATAGTTAGTCGTTACAAGCGACGTCACATTTACATATTGAGGCAATCCGTTTGCACCAGGATTAACGATAATCAGAGCACACATTCCCGACCACCAAACCTGTTGACTTTGACTGTTAGTGTTGACATAGGTCACCTGATAAACTCCACCGTCTTGAACTGGTGTTTCTGTGACTTGTGTTGGTGCGGTTCCATTCCCGCGGGTGGAGTAGAATCCATTTGTTTGTGGTCCAGCACTCACGTTCCCTGAGCTGTCAACAGATAACACACCAGGGGTGTTACTGAGAGAAAGAAACTGAACGCCATTGGTTACAATAATGTTCTTCGCGTAAACCGCATTTGTTGCAGAGAAATAATTAGCTCGCATCCAAGTCGAGTCTATATGACCACCTGTCGTTGAGATATTTCCGTAAGCCGTAGAAATATTCCCATGACCTGTATAAATGTCACTGTCACTCTGCAAACTGTATGTCGGACTTGCAACCCCAAGTCCAATTTTTCCATTGGGGGAAATACAAATCACATTTGTCCCCAAAACAACACTTCCATTAGTATATACCGTAACAGTGGAGTTTGGGTGCGTTCCAATATAAAACGTCACATTGGAACCCGTCGTAACAAAGTAGTTCGTCAAATTGCTAATGTTCGTGCTCACACTCCCACCACTGACACCCGCAACCTGTGCATCGGTATACGCTTTAGAAGACTGATAGACGCCATTTGTTGCAGCCGGGATTGTGCTGTTTATGAGCAAGTTTGTGGCTGACTGAACAAACGAATAAGCCACGTTGGTCGAACCTTGATAATTTCCATCTGAATAGGTTTTTGCCGTCTGAACCGCTGTATTGGTTGCTGAAGCAACATAGTTAGTAATGTCTCCCCACGTATTCGTCGTCCACCCCTTGGTCACCTCATTTGAGTTGTAGTCGTAATACGTAGCGTAAAAGATGGGTGGGGTTGTCTGAGAATACCATTCCCCCACAATGTTCGTTCCACCGAGTTCGGCAAGGCTGGGAGAACTGGCGCGGCTCACAATAAGACAACCTCCTGTCAACATTTGTGAGTTAACGTTTGAAGCAAATATAGTCCCCCATTTATATTCCGGTTGACCAAGGTTCTTTCCTGTCGTCGAAATAAGATTGGTATTCACGTCAAAGTTTCCATTGACTGCCCGTGAAATCGCGCTGTTAGACACCGATAAACCCGCTGCCGTATTGGCCGCCGTGGCTGTGTCAACCGTGCCGTAAAAGTGATCGGCAATCACATAGCCACGGAAGAAACCATTACGCCAGCGATACGTCGTATTACCACAATCGAAAGTGTTGTCCGGGTAAGACATGAGGTGCCCGGCAACCTGCCAAGAAACACCGTCCCCAGATTTTCCAATCCAAAGAGTCCCATCCAAAAGCTGCTTTGAGCTGGATGCAGAAACGCTTGTCACTGCTGAACCATCCCCCGAAAGCGCCGATGCATAAACATGATCGGCAATTACGTAGCCACGAAAGAAACCGTTGCGCCAGCGATACGTCGTGTTACCCAGATCGCAAGTGTTGTCTGGGTATGCAAACATAGAAACACTCGACTGCCACGTGCCATCACCCGCTTTCGTGAGAGTCGAGGACCCGTTGACAAGCTGACTTGCAGTCGTTGCCGTAACCGCAGTTGTTGCATTACTGACAACAGCACTTTGAGAAACCTTTGCTGCCAACTTGACAGCCTGAGCCCGAGGAAACCAATTACTGTATATACAATACGCAACAGCCAGATTACCGAAATCATTCAGGTGACCGTTGTTTGTAATGACAAAGCTCGACGGGATATCGTCTTGAGCGATACACCGATAATCATCCGTTGTCGGCGTCACCCCAGCAATCAATAAAGCGTTCGTCGATATCAACCACTTCCGAACATCGACGAAATTATTCGGATAAAGACTCTGAAGCTGTGCATTCAGGTTGGTTATCTGAGTATATCCTGTTGTTGTGTTTGTTTCAGTTGGCCAATTTATAACTGAACAGATCAGATAATTTGTATGGTTTATAGACTGAACCTCAGTAGAAACATCGCTCAACACTTGGGTGGGAGAAGAGAAGTTGTTGCGGCCAGACCAACCGATCGTGAGATTTCCCCACTGCTCTGGATGGGCCTGAAAGTTCGTGAGAATTTGCGTTGATGTTGCGCCCCCGATCCCATTATTGATCGTTGGAACCCCACTCATTAACGTCAAATAATACGGATACCCATGAGTCGCCCCCGAACCGTAAGTCGTCGAATCCCCCCAGCATGAAATAACCGGGTTCTGTGTCACATTGTCAAGCTTGTTTGTTAAGGTACTGTATAGTGTATTCACACCATCCGCCCACACCCCCTGGTTCATGGTCGTATAAGTGTAAAAAGTGACATTCGAGAAAATCCAAACGCCGCCATTTGTAATAGTTAATGAGGAAGCAGAACCATTTTTTGATAAGTAGTAAAACCAGCCGTTAACAAGATTTGTTCCATATCCCTGTATATGTATCCAATTAGACGGAGTGATTGATGGAATATTGCTTACGATATTATAACTTCCAATAGACACACCATAGTTTGTTGTGTAGGGGTTCCATATATCCGCGGACCACATGCAGTTTTGGTTTGTGGGAAATGGCATTTGAAAAGAAGACATTCCGAAATAAACACTTTCATTCGTCCCCGTAGCTGTCCAATACAACGCTCCATTGGTCCAAACCATGTTTCCCCAACGAGCGAAAAGATTGGTGTAATTGATCTCATCCGCTATAAATTCATAAGTCTTGTTTGTAACAATCTGAGAGGAAATCTTTGCATCCGTATATGAGTTTGCCGCATTCGTGGCGGTTACGATGGACGACGCAGTTTTTGTGTCTGTATATACTTTTGCGTAATTTGTTGATGTGACAATTGCTGCATTTGTGACCGAGGCATACAATGTGTTTGTAGCGGTAAACACATACGTTTCTGACACTCCATTACTGGGACTTAATGCATCTACCCAGGTAAAACACCCATTCACATCGCGTGCAATTAATTGCCCTGTGCTTCCACCTGGAATCGTGATTGCCTTTGCACTTAACAGTGGGGCATCAATTGAAACATTATTTGCGTTTGCGTGAGCAACAAGAACCGGTATCCCATTTGACTGAGGCGCCGCGAATGTCAAATTTACACCGTAATTTCCAACCCATTTTTGCGGTGTCACATCACGCCGTTGCGCACACAATTGACGCGTCACCTCGCTGGCAACCATTGCATACCCCTGATCATTCATATGTGTGGTATCCGTTGCGAAATACTGACTGTCATATGGGTTATCAAACATCGATTCTGCGTCGACAACCCGCCACACCGATGGTAATTGACGAATCGCATTATTGACGGATCGGATGAGCAGATATGAATTTGTTGTGTCCGTTGTCCCTCCTGCGTTCGGCTGCGTTGTCAGTGCCATCACGTAGACATTGGATGACGCAATCTGATTCAACAGATTGGTAGTGATTGTTATCCCGTTGGAAGCCGATATTGATGACAAGTCATCATGTAATGACCAAAACACACAAATAACATTGGTTCCAGCTCCGGCATTCGCGACAATATTAGCTGCATTCGTTGCCCATACATTTGTACAGCTCGATACAGAAGAACCGCTGACAGCTAGATTGTAAAAAGTTGTATCCCGCCACCAAAAGTTTGTCTGAATCCGATATCCGAGCTCATATGCCTTTAAGTCGCCCAAAAATAGCACCACGCACTTTTTGGCGTCCCATGGGTAATACAACCTGTCGATCGCCCCTTGGAGATTTGTTTCACCAACCCCCGATCGATTCGTCGAAAAACTGACAGCGTTTGCGCTGGATGCAGCGCCAGAAACGTAATTCGAGGGAACGACGACTTGCCCGTTCGTATCAACCATCAATGGGTAATAACTTTGAGCGTGGGCGACTGCATAAATGGCGAATGACAGCAGAAATATGATTTTTTTCATGATCTTGTTTTTTATTAATGATATAGTATTTACTAATTGTGAATTTTTAAACCGACCATCGTATGTATCGATTGAGCGTGTCCTCTACCGAATTGAGAAGGCTTTGGTCCTGGATCGTCGTTGTCACTCCTGCAGCGCTGGTCAGGCTTGAGGAGCCCACACTCGAGCGGTTTTGATACCAATAGACAATTTGTTCAATGCATGCCTGTTGAAGGTCTTCGGGCAGTGGCGTTTGTCCGTCACCCACTTCATCGCCGGGAAGGACAAAACCACCAATATATTTGACTCTTGCCATCTGCCGCCAATTGCCAAGACGCTGTTGAAGGGAAACAACACAGCTGCGGCGAATGTTAAAATCGGGAGTGGGAGACACGGCAACCCATCCCTCGCGTTCGGAAGATTTAAGTTCAAACCCAGACACCGTTTCGATCGGAAAACAACCGGCGCGAATCTCTGTTTCTTCAGCGTTGAATTCCTCAACGGCATCTGTGTTCCGGCCAAAACTGCGGTTGCAATAGAGTTCAAAACGAGAGCTAACAGCATTGATAACACGGATCAAAATGGTGTCACTTGAACTATCCGTTATGCCCAGTCTGGTTTTGACAGTCGAAAGTTGTGTTAACATTCCCATGGATCAAGCCTTTCCTGTGTCAGACAAAAAGATCACGGGGACTCCATTGACCATTTTGCATTGAAGTGTGTAATAGAGAGAGTTGCTGATGTTTTGAATTTCGATGCGATCAACCCTCACAGTCTTGTATTTTTTCGGTTTCGCATTTCGTCGGATATGAATTTGAAGAGACATAGATCATTCCTTTTTACGGTTGGTTGATGTGGGGAAATGGATCATCAGAGATAGAAACTCAGCGTAACCGTGGTATTCTCTGCCGCGATCAGATGGAGTTTTGTCACGTCATGGACATCCCATTGCGCGGGATTCAATTCCGGCGCGCTGCCGTCTGTAACATCCCCCTGGGGAATTGATGCTTCATCGTCAGCCCTGACATAGAAATCATCATCACCGGAAAAAATGCAGATTCCCGCTCCTGTTGGAACAGTGATGATGGATTCCGTGTTTTCAACGAGAACGATGGCATTGACAAACGCGGGTTTGGAACGCGCAAAGACAGTTTCGATGTTCTGCCCTGGACGATACGTAAATGAGTTTAAAAAAGGGGTCATAGTATTTTATAAAAAGTGGAAGGAAAGGCCGGACGGACAGCCAGAAGCGGCCCGCCCGGAGTAGTATTGAAGAAGAACTTCTAGCTTGCGGCCAATTCCAATGCGGACATCGCATCAGACGCCATCAAAGCAACAGTAAATCTCTCAAGTGCGCGCACAGCCAGTTCATCAGTTGCAAAGAAGACTTCGCGTGAAGTCTCGACAGACAGGCTCGAGCGCTCGCCAAAATACCAGTAGCTCAGGTCGCCAAATGCCCCCTGGACCTGTCCCGCGTGTGAACTGCTGTCAAACACAGGCATCGCAGCAGCCCAACGAACCGGGAAACCTTCAAAACTTGCCTGTCCATTGCTGCCAACCACAAATGGAACGTAACTGGCCGAATTGAATGAACGCAGCAAAGCCTCCATGGAAGGATGGAAGTAATACGCGCTTGCAAACAGTGCGGCGGAATTGACCTTAGACCTCATTGAACGGAGGTCGGAGATGGAGACGTCAGATGGCTTGGTCTTTCCTGTTGCCAACTGAACGCCAAGACCATTGTCAATCGCAGTTTGGCCAACGCCCTTGAGATTGTTGAAGGTTGTGGTGCCATCCGCTGTAAATAATACAGTATCCTCCCACCGGGCCGTTTCGCGAGCAATGTAACGAGCCAGGAATTGCCCCAAAGGCAGGATGGTATCAGCGTCAATTTCCGAGGGTATTCGCACAATTCCACCCGCCTTTTGCGGCGTGAATGTCACAAAATTGATCTGTGGAGACTTTTCAGGAATCAAGCCACTCTGATTGACAAAACCAAATGTGGGACGTGTCTTGAGCTGGGGTAATTTCACGGTTCCAGCCCCCAACGGATAAACGGTTGCATATTGGCGTGCCTGACCATATTTCCAGATCAAATCAACCAATTGCGCAGAGAATTGTGTAGGCAGAGGGATATCGGTCGTTGTTAAAGCCGCCTTCGTTTCAACCCCCAAAATGGACCGGCATTCCCCAATGAGGGAATCGCGTTGCATTCCCTTGATGTGATTCAAGCCGCCGATGCTATCCGCACCACAGATGACCACGGCAGCGATGTAGCGCGCACAATCATCAGTGACAGCTTGATGTGCAAGGCGGACAGGGGCGGACGTCAGATTGTTCCGGCGCATCTGTCCCAATTGCTTTTGAACCTCGGCAAAGTCATTGGCCAGCCCCTTGTGTGCCTCCCCAAGGGATTTGAGCTCAGTGGAAGCATTCTGATAATCGTCAACCAACTGTTTGTTAGCGGATTGGATCTGTTGCAGCAGAGATTTCATTTCCTCAAGCGGAATCACGGCGGGGGCGCCTGCCATCGCAAGTCCGCCAACGGCAGTTTTCCATCCGGCAAGCCCCGCCAGACCAAGAAGCCAATGACCGACTGCATCGTTCATTCCATACGCAACAGCCACCGTCGCGATGAGGAACATTCCACCGAATAATGTGTATTTAGTATATTTATTTTTCATGTGTTATTTCTTTTGATTGTTGACGGGCGTTTCCACGACCCGCCGTTTTTGTGTGAATCAGGCCCGGCGAACCACCGCCGCGACCTCTCTTAGGAGTTGAACCAACTGCGCACCATCGGTTCCGAGTCCCGGTGCGCTTGCGTCAGACTCGGATCCTGCAAATTGAGAAATTGAGGAACAGGCACCGCTTCGAACTGTTTCGGTAGTCAGCGCCTTCAATAAATCCATCAATTCCTGTAAATCGCATTTTTCCACCGCCCCGGATTTGCAGGCCAGTTCCAAGGCGTTTGGATTGGCGGGGATTGCCACCGCCGAGGTTTCAAGCAGTTCCTGCTTCAAATATTTTCTATCAAATCCCGATTGGCCGTTTCCGTTCTCCCATTCGATCGGCACAAATCCAACAGACACTGCGTGCAAAAAGCCGCCGCGATACATCGCGTAACCAATCCGCGCCAACGGATTTGCATCGACGGCAAAACAAATGCGTTGATACAACCTGCCATCCCGCACTTCTGTAATTGTCGCCCTGCCAATTGTCCGAAGAATTGTGGAATAATCGTGCGAATCCTGAAAAACCGGATTCTTCAGGTATCGATCCAAAACCCACCCCGAAGCACAGACAATTTCATTATAACGATCCAACGTTTCGTCAGAGCTGACAAAGTCAACAACCGGTTCGTCTCCTGCGTCAGCCGGGACACTTGTCTTGACGGCCAGCCCACCGCGCAAACCGCGCTCCCCTGCGTGCAAGCCAATCAACCGTTCGCCAAATTCTTTTTCCAACATCAAATTCATGTTTTTCCTTTCCGCAAGCCAACACGGCTCGCACAACGCGAAGGAGTCTTGCGAAAACATGCCCTTTCGTCCAAAACCACAGGCACTTCAGACACAAGAGGCGCAAAAATCTGATTTTTCTGCATTCTTCTCAAAAGCCCCCTCTTCCATGAGGGCATTTGTCTTGAATAGAATGCCCGCAGAAATCGTCATTAGTGAAAATGCGGAATTTCATACTGACACTCTTTTTTGTTGTCTGAAAACAATCGACAGCAAACGATTTTCCCCCTCAAATGCTTTAAATCATGAAACCCAGATCAATCTTGCTCTGCCTTTTTGCATCACTCGGACTGGCCTTTGGTGACAACGACCTGACCGTTACTCTGTCACCAGGTTCAACCTCCCTTTTTGACATCGGACTCTACCGCGTCGGCTATCAATCTTATGGCAGTCAGCCCAATTGGATGCCCGAGAGCTGGTATGGACACTTTGATCCGGCAACTGGTATTTCCTGTCTTAAATGGAATCCAACCCTGGGACGAGAAACCCTTTTGCTCCATTCCCCATGGCGTGTGCCTGCCGGTAAAACGTGGGTTGATTACAAACTCGCCCTGCCAGCAGGCCAGACTGCCAGATTTTCCTTTGGAATCACAATGGAACCGGAATCCATTTTGCCCGGACGCAGCGATGGGGTGACGTTCTCCGTCTATTTGACAGTTGATGGGACACAAAAGGATCTCATGCACTTTCATCAGGATCAGGCAAAGTGGAAGGACTATGACTTCGATTTCACACCCTACGCTGGAAAAACCGTCACTCTCCGTCTGCAAGTGGAGCCCGGTCCAAAAAACGACGCTTCATTTGATTACTCCCTCTTTGGAAACCCGACACTGACGATTGGAACCAACGCTCAAACGCCATCAGCCATTGTCGACCAAATTACACAGACACATGCCTACAAGGCGCTCGAAAAAGTCACTCGAGTCCAAGCCTCAAACAGTGCGGTAAATGGCGTCGTGCCATCCAACATCCTTCCTGCGAAAAACACCCTTGAGCAAGAAGGCAACTCATGGCGCTTCACCTACAAGGCAAACGATTGCACGCTCGTTTACACTTACACTCCCGCGACTGGCACCCTGGATGATTTCTCCGTTCAAATTGACTCCTCGCGCCCATTCAAGCCAGGCAGCAGCGGTGAAGCCACGGCCATGATTGAAGGGAAAGGCGTTTCGGTTCGCGGCGGAAAGCCCGTCAGCATCAAGGCTGAAAACGGCCAGCTTCACGTTCTTTGGCAATACGATCTCTCAGGACATACCATCAAGCTGGACTGGACATATCAGATCATTGGCAAGGCTCTCGCTGTCACTGTCCGCTGCGACAATCCCATCATCGGCAATTTTTCACTTGGACGCGTAATCGCTCCCATTCGTAAGACCATTTCTGTCCCCTACCTGTTGGGTGACATCAATTACCTTTCAACAGAAAAAGTATTCGTTTGCCGTTTCTTCGATTGGACAAAATCCAACGCCTCTTCCACCTCTTATCAGGACGCAATTTACGAGCCTCTGACAGATGGCTCTCGTAATTCACTCTTTGAAACCGGCTATATTGCTGTTTCGCCCGATGTGAGTGAAGTTCTTCCCAATCTCCCCCATCCTCCCTCACCTTTTCTCTCCACCCTCGGCCCCTGCATCATGCTCGATATCTGGGGGCATGAGTCTGGATACGCTGGAGACGCCGCGAAACTCCGCGAGTTCAAAGATAACGGAATCGACCATCTGGTCATCATTCAACACGACTGGCAGCGCTTTGGCTACGACGTCAAGCTCCCCGATCATTTCCCAGCAAACTCCGCTTATGGAACCGAAGCCGATCTCGCCGAATTTGGAAAAGCCGCCAAGGAATGCGGTTACCTTTGGTCACTCCACGAGAACTACATTGACCTTTATCCGGACGCTCCTTCCTACGATGCCTCAGCGCGAGTACTCCGTTCCGACGGCACCCCCTGTCCGGCCTGGTACAATCCCGGCACGAAAGTTCAGAGCTTCGGTTTGAAGTGCAATCGTGCACTTGAATTTGCAAAACAGAATTCACCAGAAATTCATCGTCGTTATGGCACCACTGCCGCATATCTGGACGTTCACTCCAGCGTTCCACCGTGGCATCAACTTGATCATCAGGCAGGCCAGCCCCTTGCAGGCATGGCCAGAGCCAAGATTCAAAATGACACGCAACTCTTCCAATTTGAACGCGACACCCATCAGGGCCCCATGTTTGGCGAGGGACATTATCAATTTTATTGGGCTGGCCGTTGCGACGGTGTGGAAGGCCAGGTTGATGGAGGTGAAGACCACGCTCCATTTCTTGATTTTGAGCTGCTCAAAGTCCATCCTCAAATGGTCAACCACGGCATGGGCTATTATGAACGTTGGTATCGGAATGGTTATAACTGCCAGTATGGCATAGACGCGGGAAGCACAGAACAATGGGACAAATATCGCGCCATGGAAATCGCCTATGGTCACGCTGGTTTTATTGGCAACGTCCTCACTCATGACATTCAGTTCGCCGCGCGTGAACACCACCTCATGCACCCTGTGCAACAGCTTTATGGAACGGCAAAGCCAGAGGAGATTCTCTACGAGATCAACGGGCGCCTAGTCACCGCCAGCGCGGCAACTGTTGTTGGAAATACCTCCCGCCAACGCATCCGTTACAACTCCGGTCTGACTGTCTGGGTTAATTGGAGCAACGATCCGTGGACTGTCAAACCAGACAAACACTCCCCGGTCATCCTTCCACAATGGGGTTTTCTCGCTCTCGGCCCCAAGACCGAAGTCCACACCGCCTTTGTCAATGGAAAGTTGGGTGATTACGCTGAATGCCCGGAATACCTGTTCGTCGATTCCCGGACACATTTGAAATACCCCTACGGCGGCGCAGCAACACATGATATCCAGCCCAGTCTGAGCGAGTTTAAATACCTCGGAGAAAACCGCATCCAGGTCACCTACAAATGGGTGGTCAATGATACGCTCGACAAAGACTATACCTGCTTCATCCATGGCTTGAGCGATCCCGATGCCCAAGACTCGGAAAGCCTCCTTTTCCAAGGAGACCACTCATTCTCCACGCCCACCAGTCAGTGGCGTCCTGGCGACGTCATCATCGACGGTCCACATGAAATCAAAGTCAATCCGACCAAGACCGAATACGACCTGATTGCCGGTCTCTACAAAGACTCGCGTCTGCCACTCAAAGGTTGCAACCTCGGGAATCAGCGTATTTTCCTGGCTCATCTCACCCTTGAAAAGAAAGATGGCAAGATCATCAACATCAGTGCCAACACCTCAACAAACAGGCCGTCCATCGCAAAGATCACAGCTAGAAAGGCCGATTTCTCAACGCACATCAATCCGATTGGCACTTCGATTGATTTTGGCAAAGTCACCACGGACGGAGCGGTTAAGATCAACCGTGAGGCCAATCGTCTGATTATTTTTCCATACCCGCGAGAACGGGAATTCACCCTCACGCTGGACATGAAAGCCCTCGCTCCAACCGCAAGACTGGACAAGCTGAACATCCACGGGCTCGCGATCAAAACACAACGGGACCTCGGAATGGTCAACTACACAAAAGACGGTCACCACATCACTTTGAAGCTGGGGGCCAAAGACGTGGGACGTTACGTCATCAGTTGGTAATTCTGTCGGACCGGTCACAGTAAACACAGAATTCCAGGTTCATTTGTGGTTATCGGAAATGATCTTGATAACCACTTCAGAACCGTTGAAAAAATTCCGTTGAATAGGTAGGATCTGAACTGTGGATAAACCCAGATACATCGATGTTGAACTTCACCATCGCATACAGGAACTGATTGCCTACAAAGGCGGCGGGGCCAATGCGGATATCGTTGAAGACGTCATCAGCAATGCGCTCAAACTTCTGACCGACGTCCAGGACCGCGGTGACGCACGAGTCATTCGCAGTACCGTCCGAGAGCTCCGGCACGCCTTCCGTCTGTTTGCCCCCTACGGCAATCGGCGAAAAGTCACCATCTTCGGCTCCGCACGCACCCGCCCCGAACACCCCGAATATCAGCAGGCTGTTGAGTTTGCACGAGAGATTGCCGATGCTGGTTTCATGGTCATTACAGGCGCTGGCCCCGGCATCATGCAGGCAGGCCATGAAGGGGCCGGTCCCGACATGAGTTTCGGAGCAAACATTCGCCTGCCTTGGGAACAATCAGCCAATCCCATCATCGAAAACGACAAGAAGCTCATCACATTCAAGTATTTCTTCACTCGCAAACTCACCTTCATCCGCAATGCGGACGCAGTCGTTTTGTTCCCCGGTGGTTTTGGAACCATGGACGAAGGCTTCGAAGCCCTGACACTCATGCAGACCGGCAAGGGCCGCCTCATGCCACTGGTTCTTCTGGACCGCCCCAACGGCACTTACTGGAAAACATGGGACAAAAACAATCGGGAACACCTGTTGCGCTCGCAACTCGTTTCGCAGGATGACTTGACTCTCTATCATATCGCGGAAACTCCCAAGGAAGCGGTCCGCTTCATCACCCGCTTCTACCGGAATTTTCATTCGATGCGCTTTGTCCGCGACCTGTTGGTAATCCGGCTCAAGCATACTCCCACCCCATCGGCTATCGAGGCCATCAATGAGGATTTTGCCGATATCATCACAGGAGAGCCTGCGTGTGTCTCCGGTCCAACACCAGAAGAAAGGGAAGACAACGATTGCGTAAACTTTCCACGAATCACCCTGGGATTTGATCGTCGCCAATATGGTCGTTTGCGCCAGCTGATTGACACATTGAATTCTCTTTAACGTCAATTCCTCGGATTCATTTCCGACGAAGAAAAAAAGAGATGGTAATTTTGGCGTAAATGGAAAGAATGTCGGCCATTGATTCTCAGCCCGCCAATAGGCGGCAAAAAACGATGGAAAAACCGATCATGAATCCGGCCCCAGGGGATCGAATGCTCCGCTTTGTCGGAGACCGGGTTCGCTTTACACTACGTCCCCCCCAAGATTCCCCACCCGGCGGACGCGCCTTTTTGCGCACAAACCTGGGCAAAGCCGCACGGCTCCGCCAGGAAGTCATTGCCACTCATGCGGGCAAAGACCCGTTTTCCATCGCCTTTTGGAGGGATGTTCCGCTCGAACCGCTCCCCGATGGTCAATGGGGAATCGAAATGCCGCTGCTGGATACCGGTTTCTATCGTGCCAAGGCTTATTGGCTCGATTCACAAGGACGCCAATACTGGCCCGACGGTTCTGACATGGGAATCTCCGTTCACCCGGATGCGTTCCGTTCCGCCAACACGGTTTACTGCGCCTTCCCGCGCATGTTTGGCAACTCGAAAACAGCCCACAGGACCCTCAATGAAAAACAGGAAAATGAATTTCAGAGGATGGAAGCCTTGGGTTACACCATCATCCCACCTTCAGGAAAATTACGGGATGTCACCCGGCAGTTGGACCACATTATAAATGAGCTCGGGTGCCGGATTGTGCACCTGCTCCCCGTCAACCCCACTCCAACCACTTTTGCAAAAATGGGGCGGTATGGGAGCCCTTATGCGTGCGAGGATTTAATTGCAATCGATCCCGCACTTGTGGAATTCGACCGCCAAGCCACGGGCGTGGAACAGTTTTGCGAGCTGGCCCGAGAAACTCACCAGCGCGGCGGGTTTCTGATTCTGGACGTCGTCATCAACCACACTGGATGGGGATCACGACTTCAGGAAATGCACCCGGAATGGTTTCTGCGCAATAGCGACGGGACCTTTGCCAGTCCAGGCGCATGGGGAACCATCTGGGAAGACCTTGTCGAACTCTGTCCGGGATACGTGGAACTGTGGGAGGAAATCGCCAGCGCGTTTTTGACATGGTGTCGTCGTGGTGTGGATGGGTTTCGATGCGATGCGGGTTACAAAGTTCCCGTTCAAGTCTGGCAATACATTGAAGCACGCGTTCGTCAGGAATTTCCAGATGCTCTGTTTCTCTTGGAGGGGCTTGGAGGAGCATTGGAGGCCACAGAAGCCCTGTTGACAGAAGGCGGCATGCAATGGGCTTACTCTGAACTTTTTCAAAACTACAGCGGCACCGAGGTGGCTCGTTATCTTGACTACAGCATCCGCCAAAGCGAACGCGTGGGTGTTTACGTTCATTACAGTGAAACCCACGACAATAACCGTCTTGCAGCCAAAGGGCGTGAATGGTCCCTAATGCGCAACCGGCTTTGTGCCCTCTCCAGTGTATGCGGCGGCTACGGCTTCACATGCGGAGTCGAATGGCTGGCTGCAGAAAAAATTGATGTCCACTCGTGCCGTGGACTTTCCTGGGGATCGGAAGACAATATTATTCCAGAACTGGCAAGATTAAACCTGCTACTTGCTCAACACCCCTGTTTCTTTGACGGGGCAAAGCTGACCCGCCTGAGCCCGGAGAATTCCCCCGTCTATGTTCTGAAACGCGACTCGGCGGAAGGACGTGATTCTCTGCTTATATTGGTCAATACTGATATAACACTTTCACAGATTGCACTTGTGGACAGGGATGTCTACACATCAATGGGAAATCCGAGGATTGAGCTTCTGGATCAAGCCCCACCTCAAATCGAGGAAAAGGATGGGCTGATTCAATTCACACTTCCACCGTCCGGTGCCTTTTGTCTTGCGGCAACTCCAAAGCCACGTGGACTCTCTGGCGAGGAATACAGGACCAGACGGTCACAAGCCGCCTGGGGAATGGCCGCTCTGGGGAAGGTTCTACTTCCAGAGCAAATCGGCCCATGTGACTGGCAGGTTCTCGCGCGCCGTGTGGCATCCGATCCGTGGAACTTTCTGTCCTGCACAAGCCATGTTGATTCACACCTTTCAAAAACCGGATTGATTCCCGCACTGGATGCAGCCGAGGGACATTACCCCAAAGTTGTGTCATGGACACTGCGCGACAGCCGTAAGATCACGATGGTGCCGCCTGAGCATTGGGTTCTCATCACTGACCAGGAACCGTTCCAAGCCGCGCTCCACTTTGCGAACGGGACCAGTGAACACACACGCTCCATACAAGTCAAACAAGGTCATGTTGCTTTCTTTTCTCCGAGAAAAACACGATTGGAAGCCCGACTGGAACTCTACCATCAAACCGCCGACAGCCAGTCTATTCAGGCTGATATACGTTTTCTATCTTCTGAACCCGTTCTGAGCAGTTCTCTCCCCAAGCCGCCATCAGATTCCATTGTATTATTGACAAATGGTCGCGGTGGCATGGCACGACTCTGTGTTGATCTTGGCAGAATCCGTTCAAAATACGACTGCGCCCTCGGCGCCAATCTGCATCCAGAATGTCCGGTAGACCGCCATGTTTTTGCCAAACGAATCCGCGTCTGGGCCAATGCGGACGGCTTCATCACGCCATTGAACGCCCAAAACCTTGTTTCATTTCATCCCGGACCTCCTGCCATCTGGCAATTCGCCGTCGAAGCCGGTGATGGACGCACTGTATCCATTGAACTTCAGGCGGACATGCTTGCGGGATCGAACACGACGATGTTTCAATTCGCCCGTGCCAATGCGGCAAATCCGACAGAATTGCCCTCAAAATTTGAGGTTCACCTCATTGTCAGAGTCGATATTGAAGACCGGAATTTTCACACTGAAACCCATCGCAATGGCGGAGCGGACTTTCATTTTTCAAGCCACAGTCAACCGCTCAGTCCCGAGGCTGGCTTCATTTTTACCCCGGCCCAGGACCGGCAGTTCCTGGCCGTTTGCAACGCGGGATACTATCATCATGAAGCTGAATGGAGTCAGGGAATTGCCCACCCGGTTGAACAAAGCCGCAGCCAGTGTCCAGACGGGGATGCCTACAGTCCCGGGTGGTTTGAGATTCCGATGAAGAGAGGAAAGCCAGTTCTGCTGGCACTGTCAGCCGAAAGAACGGTCCCCAGCTTTGATGTGATGACCGAGGCTTTCTCCAGACGATTGACAGAAAATAAACTTGCCATCAAACGCGCAAAACTTTTCGATCCGTTTGGACGTCAGCTTGTTCTCGCCACAAAATCCTTCATCGCCCGCCGTGGCACCGGAAACACAATCATTGCTGGATACCCATGGTTTCTGGATTGGGGCCGCGACACATTTATCAGCGCGCGCGGCTTGATTGCAGCAGGGATGGTTTCAGAAGTCGTGGACCTGCTCCTGGTCTTTGGTCGTTTTCAGGAACATGGCACAATGCCCAATTCCATCAATGGGAACGATGCTTCAAACCGGGATACATCCGACGCGGCATTGTGGTATGGAATCGTCTGCGAAGAAACGGCTCCCAAAATGGCGACCAGCCTGTATGACGCGCCAGTGGGAACGCAAGGCTGGACAATTTTAACGGTTCTGCGAGAGATCGCCATTGGCTACATGCGAGGCACCCCCAACGGCATCAAAATGGACCCCGAATCCGCATTGATCTGGAGCCCCAACCATTTCACCTGGATGGATACCAACTATCCAGCCTGCACACCACGCGAGGGATATCCAATTGAAATCCAAGTTCTCTGGATTCGCCTTTTGAGACAACTGGAACGCCTGAAGGCTCCTGATGCGGGGATCAGCTGGCAAAAGCTGGCTACTCAGGCCGAAGCTTCACTCCACAAATATTTCTGGCTTGAGAAAGAAGGCTACATCTCGGACCTGCTCATTGCCAAGCCGGGGCAATCAGCGGCTGAAGCTGTTGTTGACACTGCTCTGCGAAGCAATTTTCTGCTGGCAATTGCCTTCCGGTTCTTCACCGGAGAACAAGCCCAACGCGCCGTAGAAGCAGCGCGCCAGTATCTTGTCATTCCTGGAGCCGTTCGCAGTCTAGCCCCCCTCCCCATTTCACCACCACTGGGAATTCGGGCAGGCGATGGCCACATTCAAAACGAACTCATCGAACCGTATCGAGGCCGGTATGAAGGTGACGAAGATACTCAGCGCAAACCCGCTTATCATAACGGAACCGCCTGGACATGGACGCTTCCAATCTTTTGTGAAGCCTTGATTGAAGCCTGGGATTCCAATCCAAGTGCCGTGACTGCGGCCAAAGCCTATCTTGCCAGTTTTGATCAGGTGCTCATGAACGGCTGCCTCGGACAAATTCCCGAAATACTTGACGGAGATGCTCCACACACTCAGCGTGGATGCGATGCACAAGCCTGGGCCGCCACCGAAGCACTCAGAGTCTGGTCGAATTTAAACGAAAAATATTGTCATCTTCTTCAAAAGTGATAAGTTGGTTCTCAGTTAAACAATTTTCGCATAAATGAACCACACATGGAGGATTGCGGTTTTGGCCGCCCTTTTGGGAGTTGCCCAAGAGACCCCCGTGTTTTCTCAAAGCGAACAGTGGCTCGATTATAAAGTCTCCGACAAAATCAATACCTACCATTGGATTGAAGTCTCAACGAATCCACCTGCTAACGTTCCACTTCCCAAGACACTTGGAAAGAAACCCTATTTTGGCCGTTGGGTGACTCCCATGGATACAAACGGTTGCCGTTGGATTTGCCTGGATCAAAGTCAAAAGGGTGGCTTCTACAACCGCCTTTATATTGATAATAATGGCAATGGACGACTGGACGACAAGACTCCGATCACCGCTTCGCATAGCGACAGTTCTATTACCTATGATCCCATCCGTCTGACACTTAAAGGCGATGACGGCCCCGTCACTTACCATCTAAAATTGGTTGTTTACTCCTATTCGGATGAGAATATCCAGATGCTGTCGTCTTCCGCTGGTTACTATTCAGGAAAAGTGGATTTTGGAGGAAAGAAATACCACATTCAACTGATCGACCAAAACGTCAACGGTGTCTTTAATGACAATAATCCATCCGTAAACGCTGATAAAATCATCGTCAGCACCACAAAAGATGAAGATGTTTTCTTGGGACGCTTTGTGGAAGTAGACAAGAGATATTTTCACATCGAACCTGCACGCGATGGTGCTTTTGTAAAAGTCCGGGTGGCTGATGATGCTGTTGAAGGCACAGTAAAGGTTCCTGAAACAATTACCTCTCTCTCAGTTGTTGGAGAAAATGGGCAATTCAACCGAACCCCAGTCAAAGGGGAATTCAAAATCCCTGTTGGAAAATACAAGATCAACGAATGGACCATTGCCCGCAAAGACAGTGAAGGGGCCAATTGGGAAATCACAGGAGCCCGTCCAAACGACTCCGGCATCTTTGTGTTGACGGCAGACAAGCCTGCAACCGTCCAGATTGGGGAACCCATCCGAGCCTCCTTGGAAGCAAACCAATCCGAAGGACGTTCCATCCGGTTCAACATTCTGTTTAGGGGGACTCATGGAGAATCCATCTATTTCTCAAAAAACAACTCAACTCCCAAAGGGCCCAAACTTCTTCTCAGTGACTCCCAAGGCACAATCAAATATACAAACACATTTGAGTTTGGCTGAGGTGGCGTTTGTTCGCTCTCATGGCGAGAGCCCAAAACAAATATCCGCCCGACCATCTGTAAATCCGATGTTAGCGGTTTTCGTATATTCAAGATAGATACGCGTCCACTCATACTGAAGGCTGAAAAGCGTAAGCCGCTTCAACTGGGGCCAGTCGTCCGTGTGGAAAGCATTCACGCCCTGCAAGACGACGACGCCTCTCTTGTGAACCTAATCAACGGAGTGGGATACCATAGCGCAGGCAAAGATCCACTGAAGAAACAAAGCACGGATCTCTCAACCATGTGGCTTGGCAAGTGGGATCCTGCCATGAAACTGGAGTTTGAACTCCCAGGATCTGTGCCCCTTTCCGCCATTTCCCTAATGAATTTCAACGGAGAGTGGCAGACAACAAATGGGGTTAAAAAGATGGATGTTTCCATCTCCACAGACGGTCAGAATTGGCAGACGGTGGCAAAGGATGTCGAAATTCCGGAAGCCGAAGGAACATCCGATTATGACGAACCGTTTGTGCTCAAACTAAACAATCAGATGGCCCATAAGGTCCGTTTTGAAAACCTTGTAACGCGTGGTACAACAAACATCGGCTTAAGCAAAGTCTTCTTCCATGAAACTGTCAATAAGGGTGCCATCGCCACATCCCCCGAGGATGGCGATGTCAATGTTGGCCTTCAAAAAGTGAATGCGGAATGGACGAATTCACTTTCCGATGTGGAGTTTCATGTATTTCTGGGCGACTCACCGACATCCCTTGCACCGTTAAAGAACACACGCCAGAACCACATTAAATTTGAGAATCTCAAGCCAGATACCACCAACTACTGGAGGATCGATACTCTCCTGGCTGATGGAACGACGGTCACGGGACGAGTCGCACGGTTTGAAACACTTCGCACCATCCCCATCGCGTGGTGGAAGTTCGATGACAAGGAAGGCGCTGTGGTAAAAGATGCTGCCATTCACAAGCTGGACGGAAAGATCAAGGGAACACCTCATTGGGAAACGGGACACTTGGGTGGCGCACTCGAATTTGATGGGAAAGAAACGGTTGTTGATTGCGGTAAATCATCCCAATTCAATTTTGGAGATGGTCTGGCCGTGTCCGTGTGGATCAAGGTCCGAAAATTTGACAAGCCATGGCAGGCCATTATCAGCAAAGGTGATAAGAGTTGGAAACTTCAACGCTATAAAGAGCGCGACACCATTGCATTCACACTCTCTGGTGTCAAAGTGGCCAATGAATCGTGGATGGAAACTCCTACTATCGATGTTGTGTCCAAAGTTTGTGTAAACGATAATAAATGGCATCATATCATTGGTACTTACGATGGTCATCAGGCTGCCATTTACGTCGATGGCAATTTACAGGAAACTCGCGGGGCCAGTGGCTCAATTCTTCAAAACTCTGATCCGGTTTGGATCGGTAATAATTCCGGTGCCTCAGAACGACAATTCAATGGCTGGATTGATGATATCCGCATATTTGATCATGGAGTCAGTGAAGAAGTCATCAATGAACTTTTTGGAGAGAGCTCGCACTGATTTGATAGATTTAGCATTTAGTTTATAGGCGACAAACAAGGGGGAAAATGGTATTTTTCAGTTTTCTATCATGAGATTTTGCTTTGCTATTCTGTTGGGCGCGGCTTTAGCCTGTACAGCTGCGGAAACAAATCATGAAGTCAAAGTCACTTCAAAAGTCTTTGATACCTCCGACAAGCCAGTTATTGGAGCAACCATCAAATTCTGCGGATCAACACCTTCAGACTCCAAAAGCACAATCACAGATTCCAATGGCATTTATACATTGATGGTAACAGGCTCCGGTTACATCGTGGCTCAAAAACAAGGTTTTGCCCCGGCATGGACAACATATTTGCCTGGTATGAATCCGCCTCATCCCATGCAAATGAAATCTCCGACAAACATCACAGGAATTGTTGTCGATGAAATGGATCATCCAGTGACAAATGCTCAAGTCTTAATTGACGGAGCTTATTTGTACAGCCCAAAAACCGGGATTTCCCCATCTTATTTTTACAAGGCTGCGAACGAAGGACTTTTTCAAATCCAAACATTTGGTGATGGTAAGTTTGAGATTGGAAATCTTTCAGAGAATACTGCGATCGGCATTTTGGCAAAAACAGACACACGCAGTCTCCGTCTTACCAATGGTGATACCATGATTCCATATTCAATGGTCAAAGCTGGGACACATGATGTTAGACTGATTATTGAACCGGTAGGCTGTATCGAAGGCAAAATGACTTTCCCTACAAACTCCCCACTTCCAGAAAACACAAAAATCATTGCCCAACGCGTTTACTCTCGGCATACCATTCACGAAAGTAAGGACAAAGTCGGAGCTGATGGAAAATTTTCAATACCGAAAGTTCCTGCCGGTTCCTATATTGTAAAAGCACTTTTCCCAACTAATGAATTTCCCAAATGGGTGACAACACCCTTACGAATTGAAGTCAAATCCAACGAAACAAACCAAGAGGCTCAGATCGAGGCCATGGATGGAGGGCTGATTGAAATTCAAGTCCGATCGGCAGCAACACACAAACCCATTCAAGGTGTTGAAGTCACAACAACCATGGGGGACGATGAAATCCGTAGCATCACTAATCCGAAGGGGTTGGTCTCATTTTGGTTAGTTCCTGATAAATATGAAATCACCTTACGGATGCAAAACTACGAAGAAAAGGTGCTCACAGTCAATGCAGTCGAGCAACATACGAATCATTGGAATTTTGAAATAATTCCCACCAGGAAAATGAAAGGTATAATAACGGATCTCGACGGGAAGCCTGCAGAAGGCGTCAGCGTTATTTTACTCTCCGGAAGTTTTACTTCGATTCTTACTGATTCGCATGGGGCTTTTGATTTTGGACCATCCCAGCAGAAATTCGATTTTCCCCCTTACATCGTAGCCATTGATACAAATCGAAATCTGGCAGCATCGAAGCCATTTGAAGAAAACAACACCAATTTGACTCTTCAATTAGAGCCTGGACTGACGCTTAAGGGAAACGTAAAAGATGTCAATGGCATTCCTTTAACAAATGTGCAAATTGATGTCAACTTCATCACTGAACATTTAGGAATACCACTTGATGTAAAAGGTCTATTCTCTATTGATGATCATGGTAATTTTATGATTCACCCACTTCCCAGGGATGGTCGTTACAGCATTAACGTCTCGGCTGAGGGATACAGTTCAAAATTCTCTGAGAGTTGGATAAACGACAATGATCTGATGAAATCCCTACAGTTTATACTAAAAATTGCAGATAAAAAAGTGGCTGGGCGCGTTGTTGACGAAAATGACATGCCTGTTGTCAACGCTACGATTAATGTTGGAGGTAACGAACAGCCTGTCAGGTCGGCGCAAAGCGACACTAATGGTTTTTTCACAATTGATAAAGTGTGTGAAGGAAAGGTAAACCTTTTTGCCACTTTATCTCTTTCAACGGAACAAAATCGTATTTTCAGCAACGCTCGAGCTAACGCAGGTGATACAAATGTCGTTATTAAATTTTCCAAAATAAACAATAATGTTATTGTAGGCAGTCCACAATCCTCATCCGCGTCAAAGATTACTCTCAAAGGCAAACCACTTCCTGATCTTTCAACTACTGGCGCGGGAGTGACAAACACGCCAAATGGGAAACGCACATTGGTCATGCTCTTTGACTTTGAACAGCGGCCATCACGCCGTTTTGTAAAACTCCTTTCAGAAAAAAAAGACAAACTGTCTCAAAATAATATCCTTGTCACTTGCATCAACATCGCTCCACTAGCTTCAAATGAAGATTTTCAAGAATGGAAAAATGCAGGGGGTTTTCCCTTCCAAATTGGTTTCATCAAAGAAAAGAACAAGGATAACAAATGGATGGCCACCCCCCCCACCTCTCCATGGTTTATTCTGACAGATACGGCTGGAAAGGTTACAAATGAAGGAGTCGCAATCGAAGAATTGGATTCGATGCTCAAGTAGTCTGGCGTTCATTTTGGGTTCGGCTGAAAAAGCGGAACCAAAAGAGAACCCCCAGTCCACAAAGTAACAGGCAAACCACCATCCAAGCCGCGCTGGACAGGTTCCCCGAAACATAAAGTCCCCCCGCCGCTATGGCAGGACCAGCACAGTTACCAGCACCTATCACCCCTTCATGAATGCCACCATTCTCTCCTTTTGCCTCCCCCACATCCATTGAGTAGAAGAGTGAAGAGTAATAGATGAGTCCGACGGCAACTCCAAAGAACGCCTGGGCAATCACCAATACCCAGAGATTTGGCACGAGGAGAATCATGGCAAAGGCGGCTACCATGATGAAGAAGCACCACGCGAGAAAACGGAATCGGTAATGCCATTTGGGCCACAGCCAAAATAGCACAAAAGCACCCGAACGAACAAACATCCAAACCGAACACACGAACCCGCTCATCATCGTGTCCACATGCAGGCGGGCCGCAAGCGTCGGTATGACTGATACGATGGTATTGATTGCCAAGTAGGCGAGCGGATTGGCCACCCACGCCATCTTCAGAAATGTTTTTGGCGGAATGGGCGATTTAACAGATGGGGCGACTTTTTCCTCGGTTCTCGCCTCTTCGGCCCGAAGGTTTTCCAGATTTTGTTTTGGAGCATTTTTCTCTATCCAAACGGCAACAGAATACTCGATCACTCCAGCGGCAGCAGGCACCAGAAACATCGCATTCCACCCCCAATGTTGCACCATTGCACCGCCGGTAAAAAAGGCAAAGGCTCCCGTAATCGCAAATGTCACATTGTAGATGCCCAGCAGACGCGGAATCCGTCTGGAGGATTCCCCCTCTGTAACCAATGCTTCCAAGGCAGGCCAAGTAAGGCTCATTCCAAGGTTTGCTATCAGGATCAACACGATCACCGGAAGAACGGAACTGACAAAACACTCCGCCGCCCATGCAATGGTCATGATCGCGGCTCCCAGACGCAACGCCAGCAGATACCCACGCTTTTGCGCAAAACGCCCTCCATAGATGGCAAAGACCATGTAAAAGGAGCCTACCAGGGCGGCCAACAGAAAGTTGTGCAAAGCATCAAACCCATAATGCTCGTGCATCAGGGAATAGACGTAATAGAAAAAGTAAGTTGTCGAAAGCGAGTTGAGTCCTTCAATAAAGAACACCCCAAACTTTAGACGCGGCTCCATTATCGGCCTATGGACCGTGGAATTTACGGTGACACTCACAAATTAGTAATCATACAAACCGGCATCATGCGTATAACCGCCCCCGGGTCCAGCCCCCTCATCTCCCATCATGCCCCCAAGGATATCGCCCATATCCTCTTCAATTTTCTCGGGATCTTCACCAGCTTCCAACCTTCGAATGGCTGTATCAAAGTCTTTTGGCACACTACCGGCTGGCATCAAATCTTTCATCTTCTTCATCATGTGTGCCATGTGGCGGGGATTGTTTTCATCCATGTGCTCCATATCCCGCTCCATTTCGGCCATGGCTCGCATGACTTTGGGATCGTTCATATCCGGCATCGGCATATCCCCAGCGCCATTTTCCTTTGGTGCGGAATCTGAACTTTTTTGTGTCATGGCAAAAGTGCTCATTTGCCGAACCAGCTTGTCATTGCCGCATTTTGGACAAACCGGATTTTTTTCAGGGTTGATGCGTTTGGATAGGAAACTGAAAATTTTCCGACATTTGGGACAGGCAAATTCGTAAATTGGCATAACAAATTTTTCCCGCGTTCCTAAAATGCAGAAAACGCGGGATAACGTCAAGACCGTGAAAATCCAATTTCTATGCCGGTTCTTCGGCTTCGAGGAAGCCGGAAAGCTGGCGAATGCGTGTTGGATGGCGCATCTTGCGAAGGGCTTTTGCTTCGATCTGGCGGATACGTTCGCGAGTGACTTTGAACTGCTTCCCCACTTCTTCCAAGGTTCGAGAATAGCCGTCACCCAAGCCAAAACGCAGCTCCAAAACTTTTCTCTCGCGCTCAGTCAGGCTGGAGAGCACGTCTCCCAACTTGTCTTTGAGCAAGCTGTAGCTGGTCATATCGGACGGATTTTCGGCTGTCTTGTCTTCAATGAAATCGCCAAAGTTGGTGTCTTCGCTATCTCCCACTGGTGATTGCAGTGAAATGGGTTGTTGAGCCATTTTGAGAACAGCGCGAACGCGTTCCACCGGCATCTGCATTTCATCGGCAATTTCTTCAGGAGACGGCTCGCGACCAAAGTCCTGAATCAACTGTTTTTGAACACGCATCAGCTTATTGATGGTCTCAATCATGTGGACCGGGATGCGAATCGTGCGGGCCTGATCTGCAATGGACCGCGTGATGGCCTGACGAATCCACCACGTAGCATAGGTGGAAAACTTGTAACCGCGGCGATACTCGAATTTCTCCACCGCTTTCATCAATCCCATGTTTCCTTCCTGAATCAAATCGAGGAAAGAGAGTCCACGGTTGGTATATTTTTTCGCGATTGAAATAACGAGGCGGAGATTGGCCTCCACCATTTCGGTTTTGGCTTGAATGGCCTTGCGGGCAAAGAGTTGAAGTTCCTGATAGGATTTTGTGTATTCCTGATAGGACATGCGAACAAACTCTTCAAGCGCTTTAACCTTGCGTTGCTCGGCGTGCATGATCTGCTGCACTTGGGGAGTCTTTCTTTGAACATCCAGGTCGGCAATCGTACGCAAGCTCATTTGAAGCTTGTCGTGGATATTGTCTGCAACCAGTGCCATTTCCTCAATGACCTTCTGTTTATAGAAGAATTTGGGGAAGGTGCGCTGGAGTTTCTGATCCAGCTTATGAAATTCTGCTTCCAGCTTGTCGCGCTTGGTTTTGATAGTGCAAAGTTGCCACGCGGCGTAGGCATCGTCCACAGATTGGTCGACCCCCCGGACATTCTTGACCAGCTTGCGTAGATCCTTGAGGTGGTTTTCGCGACCTTCAATTTTTTTGTCAACGATCACCCGGTCAAACCGTTCTTTGGGAGGCTCAGAAATCAGTTTTTCGGCCAATGCAATGTGCTCCTTGCCTGAAAAACCAAAACTGTAAATGATCTTCTTGACCGCGTTTTCAGCATCTTCAATGCGCTTGGAAATCTCGACTTCCTGTTCGCGCGTCAAAAGCGGCACCTGGCCCATTTGCTTGAGATACATCCGGACGGGATCGTCCAGAATATCCAGTCGGACCTTGTCTTCATCCTCCTCTGGTTCGGGTTGCTTCACCCGGTCGACTTCCGCCTGATCAACAATCTCGATTTCCAGATTGCGCAGCTTGCTGTAGAGATCGTCCAATTCATCGGGCGTCACGACATTGTCTGGCAGGGCGTCATTGATATCATTATAGGTGAGATAACCCTGTTCCTGGGCCAGACGAAGGAGTTCCTTCACTTTTTCTGTAAGGTCGATTCCCGATTGGCTTTTCACAGCCCCCAGGGAGTGCATCATATTGGCCGCTTCCTGGCCTGCATCGATCTCAAACTTGGCTTCAGAGACAACAACCTTGGTCTCCTTGATCTCAGCAATTACCGGAGAATTAGCCGGAGAAACAACCGGTTTTGGCGGGGGTACAGGCTGTACAACAGCCTTGGGCTTGACAGCCTTGGCAGTTTGAACGGTTGTTACTTTTTGTTTCTTGGTGACAGTCTTTTCCGGCTTGGTAGCCTTTGCTTTGACCATAGGATTTTTTCGACTAAACAACAAAAATGGCTAACCACTATGACTGGTAGCCAGTGGCTTCGTCAAGTGGACAAACCCAACTTTAATTAACAAAAGTTATCACACTCGTCTCATTTTGGCACATGAAATGCAAAATAATTCGAGTTTTTCGACATTAAATGACTGTGATTCAAACACAATTGCCCGAATCAACATTCCCTCTTATAATCCATCCATGGCGAATTTTCACGCTTTACCTGTTGCATTAACAATTGCTGGCTCCGACAGCGGTGGTGGGGCTGGCATTCAAGCTGATCTTAAAACATTCGCTTCTCTTTGTGTTCACGGCACTTCTGCAATCACTTGTCTCACGGCGCAGAACCCCAAAACGGTTTTGGGCATTCTGCCCGCCACCACGGAAATGGTTCAACTTCAACTCAACGCGGTTTTTGCAGAACTCCCCCCCGCAGCAGTAAAAACAGGAATGCTCTATTCTGCCAAAATCACGTCCCTTGTTGCCCAATTCTTCAAAGAAAATCGTGACACCCCCTTGGTTGTCGATCCCGTCATGATCGCCACCAGCGGAGCACGCCTGGCCAGTCCTTCTGCCAAAAAAGTTCTCACCGAGGAGTTATTGCCCATTGCCACACTTGTCACCCCCAACCTATCTGAAGCGGAAGTGCTCCTGGGAACTGCCATTCAAACAGTCGATGACCTCCGCGCAGCGGCAAAACACATTCATGGTACTTTTGGGTGCGCTGCCTTGGTTAAGGGCGGCCACCTTCCCGACATGGATGTGGCCATCGATTTTCTCTACAGTCAAGATGGGGAATGGCTTCTGAAGGCCCCCTTCGTCAAAGGGGTCTCCACCCACGGCACCGGGTGCACCTATTCCGCAGCCATCACTGCCTATCTCGCGTTGGGACACGATCTGGCCTCAGCGGTCCATCTGGCCAAAGATTATATCACACAAGCAATCGCCCATCACGTTGAAGCCGCACAACACACAGTTCTAAACCACTTTTGGAAAACGCACAGGCCAAAAGCATCAGCGTGATTTTGTAGAAAATTCCACATTCTTATGAGAAGTAACAGACTGTGAGTTACTAATGCAAATTTAATATACTCAATATTTTAAAAACATATTTTCCAACCAGTATTGAGGGGGCTAACGACACTTTTTCGCTATAAACTGTATTGGGGTCTCTGTGATGGAAGGAATGGTGCCAGCGAGTGGAATCGAACCACTGACCTTAGGCTTATGAGTCCCACGCTCTAACCAACTGAGCTACGCTGGCACAGAGGGGAGTATTTTCCCGAGATTCGAGAAGTTGTCAAATCCAATGATTAAAAAACTCTATTTTTTCTCCCGTTTCAAAGTCACAATAGTAGCTCCCAGTCCACCATGGCTCAGGCTGGCCTGAGAGTAATGCTCAACATCCGGCAAGCGTTTGAGAAGGGCATGGACACCACGTTGGAGATTGCCAATGCCCTTCCCATGAATGATTCGGACTTCAAAAATACCGCGTTCCCGACAAGCTTCCAAATAGGTCGGGATCAAATCGCCAATTTCATCCGGTTGAAATGTGTGCAAATCCAGAACCCCATCAATTGGGATTTGTTGCGGGGGTTCTGGTATTTGTTGATCATCATCCGGCACAACTCAACGCTCTCTTACTGGGGTTGAATCTGAATTTGATGGGTGACAGGAATAAACGCAGCCGCCAAAGCCTTAACACGCGGCTCGCGGGTCTTTTCACTCAAAGCAACGGTTGCATCCATGTCAACCTGACCTTCCGGACCGTGGAAAAGGCTTTTAATCTGACGGGTTTCATAATCCTCTTTGTCAGCCACGGCCTTGTCTACTGCTTCAAAAGCCGGAACAAACGGATTATCAGCAAAGTCATTAGCCAAATTGATTCCCTTCTCCAATTGGGCAGCAGTATAAGTATGGGATTCTTTACCCCAAGTAATCTTGTAATTCGCTGCGGTTCCGTTCTTCACAACGAGTTGAAGTCTGTTCAGTTCCTCATTGAAGGGAATAAGTGCCATTGTGGAGCGAATGGAGTTGTCGTCTTCGGGACTCCCCAAAGCGCAGAATGGATATTTGTGGCTGGTGACAAAAACGACGTTGTCCTGGAATTTGTCAATGTGATGCCCCTCCGTCGCCGTGGCAGTGCCCTCTTTCAAATCCACTGTGAACGTGCCGATATTGCCATCAAGTCCCGCAGCTTTTAGAAATGCGCGAGCCATGAAAGCGTGACCGTTCCAGCCGGGATGAACCCCGTCCTTTCCAGCGATGTTGTAATTTGCACCATATTTCTGGCGGGCTTCAAAACCTCCCTTGAACATGGGCCAGAAAACATCCGCAAACCGAACGCCTTCCTTACCGGCAAGATCAATATCGATATTGCGAAATGCACAAAGGCTCAGGTTCATGTCTTTGACTGTGTATTTTTTTGCATTAGCCCAAGGGGGCATTTTTCCAATGCAACTCGAAGATCCCAAAATGACTCGAACGCCGTGTTCTTTAAACGATTCAACGATCCCTTTTGTATTATTTTCAAACCACTTGGCAGTCTCCTCCTTGTAGCTTTCATAATGATGATCGTTCATCCCGTAGCAGAGCGTGGCCACATCCGGTTTGAATCGCAGACAATCGTTTGTCATGCGACGGTAAAATCCCTCCGCAGTTTCCCCACCCCAGCCATACTGGCGGGTTGTGATTTTCAGTTCAGGCACACAAACAGTCAGGTAAGTCTCAATGATGCGTGAATACAGTTTCTGTTCTGTGATCGAGTCACCGCAAATTGCCAGCTTATCGCCGGTTTTAAAAATCAGGGATGTTTCAACCGGCGCCTTGACTGGTTTGAAATCAGCAAAAAACGGATCGTCTGGCACCGACTCCAACGGGGCTTGTGCAAAGGCTGCACCCGCCAGCAATGCAACTGTTGCGAGAACCAATTGGAAACGAAAATTCGAGAATATGTGCATGGCCGAAGTGTGAACCATGCAATTGGTGCGTCAAGTCGAACCTCGTTCAAAAACAGGCGTGTCCCCCATTCCGCCCGGGAGTCAAGCTGACAACAGTTTGACTATCTGCTCCGCAGCACGGTTGGCCGTTCCCGGGCCACCGAGAGACGCCATCATTTTCTTAAGCCGCGCGCGAATCGCGTCACAACGTGCCGGGTCTTCCAACAGTTTGATGGCTTCGTTTGCAATATTCTTGCCAGTGGCATCATTCTGGATCAGCTCAGGATAAACGACGTCATCTTCCAGCAGGTTGGGCATGGCAAGAAAACGAACGGTCACAATGCGTTTTCCAATTTGAAAAGTACTCCAGGACGTTTTGTAAAGAGCCACCGTTGGCACGCCGTAATAAGCGCACTCGAGTGTCACGGTGCCAGTCGAAGCAATGGCCAGTGAAGATCGGCTCAACGCTTCAGCCAAACCACCTATCTGTGTGTGAATCGTCGCGTCCACTCCGAGTGCCTTGGCTTGGGCCAGCACCTGTTCGCTGGGTAAAACCATTGTGAAATGCGCTTGGGGAACCCTTTCCCGGATGAAGGCAACCGCTTCCAAAATCGGCGGTAAATGACGTCGCAATTCCGCATCGCGACTGCCTGGCAGCAAAACAATAAGCGGATGCTCTGGAGTCGGCTTGTAAGTCACCTCGCCATTGTGACGATCAAAAATCGGATGGCCAACGCACGCGACCTTAAAATTTGGAAGCCGCTGTGCATACCATTCCTTTTCGAATGGAAACAAGCAAAGAAGAAGATCCACGCAACGAGCCATTTTTGCCCCACGCCCCGGACGGGATGCCCAGACTTGCGGTGACACGTATTTAACGATTTTCGGCTGCCATCCAGATGTCTTGTGTCTGCACACGTATCCCTTGATCATCTGAGCCAGCTCAAGATTGAAGGCCCCAAAATCCACTAAAATAATGACATCGGGTTGTTCTCGTATTGCGAGATCACGCAACTCGTGCAAGAGACGACGAAAAACAAAAATCTTCTTAATGACATCACTCAGACCGGTAACCGCCTGCTTTGTAAGGTCAAAAGCAATTTCAACTCCTGCGGCTGCCATTGCATCGCCACCGGCTCCGATAAAACGGGGGGGAAATTCCACCGGATGTGGAAGCAGCCGGGTCAGGGCTTTGACCAGTTCGGCGCCCATGGCATCGCCGCTGGTTTCACCGGCGACGAGCATAAAACATTGGCGTTTCATTCAGAACTTGGCTTGTTTCTCAGGACATCAGCCGCATCGCAGCCGGAATGTTTTGTTGAATCTGACGTGTGATTTCAAACGCCAAATCAAGGGCGCGCTTGGCTGACTCGCCCGAAACCTTCGGGGTGGTATGAGCCTCAACGCTCTGAACAAAGTTCTGCAATTCGAGCTTCAGAGGCTCGCTTTTTTCAATGGGGACCGGTTCGCGGACGATCTTCTTGCCAGCAAACTGGCTGACGATCGTAGTGTCCTTTCCACTGAGTAATTTTTTCAGGAACGAGGACTCTTGCTCTCCCTCACGGGCCACGCGATAGATGAACCCTTCCTGGGCACGATAATCAAGGGATACATAGCTCGTCATCGCCCCCCCACTAAACACCCGAATCTTGCGCATCCGCTCCGGACTGATCCGACTGACGGTCAAATTGGCCACGCAACCATTGGCAAAGTGAATGCGTGCGTTGGCGATATCCTCAGATTTACTCAGCACAGGAATTCCCACACCTTCCACACTGACAACGGGTGACTTCACAAAAGCCAGCACCACGTCCAAATCATGGATCATCAAGTCCAGCACCACGCCAATATCCGTGCTTCGAGCTGGGAATGGAGACAGCCGGTGCGTTTCTATGAAGCGAGGTTCAGTCGCCACTTTTTCCAGGTAAGTAAAAACGGGATTAAATCGTTCAACGTGGCCGACCTGTAAAATCAATTTCTTTTCCTGAGCAAGACGAACGAGATCCGAAGCGCGGTCTGCGTTGTCTGTCATCGGCTTTTCAACAAGAACGTGCTTCCCCGCTTCCAAAAGACTTTTCGCAATATCAAAATGCGTCACTGTCGGCGTCACCACGCTAAAAGCATCGGCAGCCGCCATTGCCTCCGCAGGGGTTGCAAATGTCGGGACCTTGTATTTCTCGGAAATCTTGACCGCATTTGCCCGAGAAGGATCATACACGCCAGTAAATTCGATTTTCCCGGCGGCAGCCAGCTCGGCATACAACCGGGCATGTTCTTTGCCAAGCGATCCAACTCCGAACACCGCTATCTTTAACTTCGATGACATGGCCATGAGCCTACCGCAGAAAAGCCTTTTGCGCGAACGAAAATGTAAATGACGCGAGTTTTCCTGTTGGAAGCAAGATGTTTGCACCATGGATTTCAACCAAGCCCAGATCCGGCTGGATGCTTTCACTTTCCTCTCGCAAAAGATCACAATTTAATTATGCTTATGCAATAGAGGGTTGTTTTTCTATGAATCTCAAGAATTTTTGTGTATTCACAGTTTCCATTGCGCTTTTGTTTGCAGTTCATCAGGCAAAATGCCAGACGATCACGACTTTTTCCCCAACATTTGGAAAAGCGGGGTCTTATGTCACAATTGATGGGGATGGTTTTATCGCGGGATCAACCAAGGTTTACTTCAATGGAGTTAGAGCTGTTGCCACAGTCACTTCATCAACCGAGATACAAGCTGTTGTTCCGAGTTCGATGACACCGGGACCGATCGGTCTGCAAAACGGTTCAAGCGTCATTCTCTATAGCCAAGTCAACTTTACAAACATTGGCAACGCGCCATTTATCTCCACTTTTAGCCCAAACTTTGGCGCTGGAGGAACTCCAGTCACTTTTTCCGGCGCAAATTTTACAGGAATAACCAGCGTGAAATTTGCCGGTGTTGCGACTACTTTCACCCCCGCCGCAGTAGATGATGAATTCAGTGCGGTAACCCCAAAGAACGTTTTGACCGGCTCCATCACTGTCACCAGTTCCAAAGGCTCTTACACGACGTCCAATTATTTCTTTGGCGTGCCGGTCATCACTGGTTTCAGCCCCACAAGCGAACACACAGGCGCTCAAATCACGATTAGTGGCACCAATTTACTCGGTACAACCAAAGTAACAATCAGCGGGGTTTCAGCCTCTTTCACAGTGAGTTCAAACAATAAAATCACGGCCACTGTTCCGGACGGAATTTCCCCGGGAGTCATCTCAATCACCACTCCCACCATGTCCACGGCAACCACATCCAATTTCTACCTGATGCCGACAATCTCTGGATTCACCCCGAACAAAGGATCTGCTGGCACTGCCGTCACAATCACTGGAATCAATCTGAAGGTGGGCACCACCAATCCTGCCGTCAAATTCAACGGCGTCGCCGCCACAATCACCAGTTCCACCACAGACAAAATCGTTGTCAGCGCTCCATCGGGTGCAACTACCGGGTATATAACAGTTTCAACCGGGACTGGTTCTGATACGATCAGCAATTATTTTTACTATCCACCAACGCTCACTAGCTTAAACCCGTATCGAGGACAGCCGGGAACAGTTGTCACAATCACAGGCCAGAATTTTATTGGAACGACGGCTCTCTATTTTTCCGGCATTAGCAGCACATTTACCGTTGTCAATAATACAACAATCACAGCCACAGTCCCGGTTGGCTCCAAAACCAGCAATTTGATCATTACAGCTCCGGCGGGCTCGGTGACCAATGGAACGTTTTTCATTCCCCCGATCATTTCCAGTTTTACCCCAGCCAGTGGTCTAACCAATTCAACAGTTGTTATCAGCGGGTCCTTTCCTGACACTCCCACCAATGTCTTCTTCAATGGCACTGCATCGTCCTTTACGGTCAATGGAACCAATACCATCTACGCGATCGTCCCCACTAATGCAACGTCAGGCCCCATAAGCGTTGTCTCAGTTGGTGGCACAAACACGACCGCTGCACTTTTTCAAGTGATTATTCCTGTCATTCCCCCAACCATCACCGGGTTTTCACCCCAATTTGGCCAGATCGGAACTGTTGTCACTATTACGGGAACCAACCTCAATCAGGGGACTGTCCTCGTTTACTTCAACGGGACCAATGCAACCCCCTCATCAACAATGGACACTCAACTCACGGTCACCGTCCCCGACGGTGCGCTTTCTGGCCCGATCACAATCATAAACAAGAATGGCTCAGCCTCGACGACCAATAATTTTTTGTTGCCACCCGTCATTACAGACTTCTCACCAACCAATGGCATTGCTGGAACAACGGTGACAATTACGGGAACAAATTTCACGAATGCCGCCTCCATTGATTTCAACGGAGAAAATGCCTCCTTTTCTGTAAACAACAACAATGAGATCATCGCCATTGTTCCGAATAAGGCCAGCAGTGGTCCCATCCGCATCATTAACCTCGCAGACACAAACTCCAGCACTGATTCCTTTTTTGTGCCACCTCAATTGAGTGGTTTTTCCCCCAGCTCTGGATTGGTCCTGTCAACAGTCAACATATCCGGAACCTTCCCTGACGGTGTGACATCGGTATTGTTTAACGATCAGGCTGCGACGATTGTCAGCGCTAATTTCAACTTGATTACCGTCAAAGTCCCCGCCGATGCAACAAGCGGTCCGATCACAATCGTTGCTAAGGGAGGCACAGTCACATCAACTGACTCATTCACCATTGTTACGTCCGTTCAGTTGCCAGTGATCACCTCTTTCACGCCCAGTTCAGGGCCGGTGGGCACACAGATTTCCATTGTGGGGAGTAATTTGGACACGGCTCCAGTCACTGTAAAAATCAATGAGACATCCGCCCTGATAGCAAGTGTCTCAGCAAACCGAATTGCCGTAATTGTTCCTTCCGGCACCATCTCGGGCCCCGTCACGGTTGCTACAAAAAATGGAACATTTACCACGACAAGCAACTTTTTTGTCACGGCAACCATTGCCAGTTTTTCTCCTGAGACAGGTCTCCCAGGCAGTGCAGTCATCATCAGTGGAATGAATTTCTTAAACACCACCGCGGTGGCATTCAACGGCATCACTGCTTCGTTCCGAATTTTGAGCGATTCGCAAATCATTGCGACCGTGCCAGCAAACGTCAGCAGCGGCCCTCTCGCAATCACAACTCCCGCCGGAACCTGCACCTCCTCCACATATTTTCTAGTGCCGCCCATCATCACTGCGTTTACTCCCACCAATGGCTACGCTGGCACCACTGTCTTCATCAATGGTTATTTCCCTGACGGTGCAACCAACGTGCTCTTCAATGGGACATCAGGCATCATCACTCTCTCCACATCAAGCCTGCTTCAAGCAGTTGTGCCGACAGGAGCCACCACTGGGCCAATTCAAGTCCGGGCTTTGGGTGGCACCGACCAGACAGCGGCTTCATTTGTAATCAACACCGTCTCCTTATCCATCAACCGTGCTTCATCCAATTCCATCAGCGTGGTATGGACTGCTCCTGGCAACTATGTGCTTCAATATCTCTTGGGAATCGGAGACACAAACGTCTGGCTTGTGGATACGAACACGCCAATTGAAACAAACGGGGTAAAGTCAGTTACGGAATCGTTAAACGACTCCGTCCGTTTCTTCCGAATTTATCCTCAGTAGAAATTAATAAAAAGCCCCACGGATGGTTCCATGGGGTTTTGGGGAAAACAGATCAAAATCACCGCGAAATGTCCAACATGCGCTGAATCGGCAGTCGCGCTCGTTCAATGATGTCCTGGCTTAATTCCACCCTTGGATTCAGAGACGCCATGCAATCATAAAGTTTTTCCAGCGTATTCATCTTCATGTATTTGCACTCGTTGCAACGGCAGTTTCCAGCAGGAGCGGGAATAAACCGCTTCCCCGGACATTCCTTTTCAAGACGATGAATCATGCCGGATTCCGTGGCAATAATGATCGTGTCTGATTTTGTGTCACGGCAAAAACCAATCATCTTTTCCGTCGAGCAAATTTCATCGGCCAGCATTCTCACCGCTTTTGTGCATTCAGGATGCGCCACAATGGGAGCCCCTGGATATTGAGCTCGAATATTCATCAGCCCAGCATGGGTAAACTCGATGTGCGCATAACAATTTCCCTGCCACAATGTCATCTTGCGCCCCGTCTGTTCCATCACCCAGGAACCCAAATTCTCGTCAGGCACAAACAGAAGGTCTCGATCTTTGGGAGCAGCATTAACAATCTTCACCGCATTGCCGCTCGTGCAAATCACATCACTCAACGCCTTAACCTCAGCACTACAATTGATGTAGGTGACAGTGTAAAAATTGGGATTGGAAGCCTGTAACGCCTTGAGCTTCGCAGCAGGACAACTTTCTTCCAGTGAACATCCCGCTGAGCTATCTGGCAAAATCACCAGCTTATTAGGATTCAAAATCTTCGCGGTCTCAGCCATGAAATGCACACCGCAAAACACGATTACATCCGCCTTGGTTTTTACGGCCTGTTGGGATAATCCAAGTGAATCTCCCACAAAATCAGCCACGTCCTGAATTTCGGGCACCTGATAGTTATGAGCCAAAATCACGGCGTTAATCTTGTGTTTCAGCTCAATAATATCACGAGAAAGCGAATCCAATCGCTCCGCTGGTAATGTTTTCTGCGCCCTGCAATCCCCATCTTTTACATCAGTCATGCTTTGAAACTACCTTCACGCGGACTTCCCTGCAAGTGTGCCCTGAACTCTTCTGCTCAAACTCTTCCGGGCATCCAACGCTTTCTCCATCACTTAAATGGATGAATAGACTACCCAAACCAACGTCCAAGCCCCATAGTAAATCCACCGTTTTAACCCGAGTGGCTATCAAACATGAACTTTCTGTTTCACCTCAGTCATTGTTCACAATTTGTAAAAAACATTCAACTCGGCGGCCCGACCACCGCGCTGATGGGCCTGTTGCTGTATCTGCCTGCCCCTCATCTTTCAGCCCAGCCTGATACACAATCTGTCTGGCAGCAAATCGAGTGTATTCCTGCGGACCCGCCATTGGAGATGCTATACAACGTCGTGACTCCCATTGAAGATTTTGAGAATTCAGCAAACAAAATCTCCGTTGGATCAAGTGATCAAAATGCGGCTGTCACACTCTCCCGTGATACGACCGAACATCATCAAGGGGCCGCTGCACTTCGGGTTGATTATATGTTTAACGGTAATACAAACCTTGAATATATACAGATCATTGGACACGCTCCGCTTGTAAAACCAGGATTGGCCTTTGGCTTCTGGTACAAGAATTCGGGACCTCGCTTTCCTTTAAAATTACGCATAATCGACTCCAGTGGTGAATGTCATCAACTTGACGTTGTTTCAACCGCATCAACCAACTGGCAATTCGTGGCATGTCACCTCGACTCGTCCAGTTCCGCCTGGGGAGGCGATGGCAACAAGAAAAAGGATTATCCCTGCAAGTTGGACAGCATCTGCATTGACCGTCCTCAAATTGGCTTCAAGGGGAATGGCTCCCTCTGGATTGATGACCTCGCCATACTCGCCCCAACGAACTTCGTTTCCCCAGCCTTGACTGTGGAGACCAAGAATCCTCATTTTGGAAACCTCTACATAACAGGACAAAATGTGGTCTTGCAAGCCCGAGCGAACATCGGTCAAATTCGCTGGGAACTGGCCGATTTTTTAGGACGGAAACTCGATAATGGAAATGGGGATTCAACCAATACCCTCATCTCATTTTCACTGAAACAACCAGGCTGGTTCTCCTGCAAAATTGATCTTCTGACAGACAACAGGATTCTCTCCACAAAAACATTTTTCTGTGCAGCATTGCCTTCCAACGCGAAGCGTGCCAATTCGGACTTTTTTGGTGTCTGCACTCACTTTGGCCAAGGCTCATATCCACTTGAATCCATGGACCTGCTCAGAAATTACGGGATCACCCAATTCCGGGATGAAATAAGCTGGGGCGATTACGAGTCTGAAAAAGGCCATTTGGAAATGCCGTCCCGAGGAAAAAACTTTCTTCAACACGCAGCAAACTTGAAAATGAGGCCTCTCATCATCTTCGATTATGCCAACGTTCACTATGAAAACGGTTCATTTCCAAACTCACAGGAAACAATCGACGCCTTTGTGCGTTATGCCGCGGCCCTTGCACAACAAACCAGCAACACTGTCAGCATGTTCGAAATCTGGAATGAATGGATCGGCGGGTGCGGCATGGAAAAACGTCCTGGAACACATGACGCCGCAGCCTACGGCAAATTATTAAAAGCCGTTTATCCCGTCGTCAAAAAAGCTCGACCTGATGCGGCCATAGCCGGAATCGGAGGTGAATATGGTTCAGAATGTGCAAGCAACATCGCCACCTCAATCCATGTGGCTGGAGTTAACACCATGGATGCCTGGTCCATCCACCCCTATCGATATCCGAATTCTCCCGAACATTCCGATCTCGTTGGGGAAATCACAAAAATCCGGACTGCCGTTGCCAGCACTGGCGAAAAGAGCAAGGCCTGGGTCACAGAGATCGGCTATCCAACCCATACAGGCAACAATGGTTGTGACGAAGCCGCGCAAGCGCGTTACCTAGTGCGAACCCTGGCCCTCATGCAATCCACTCGAACCGTTGAAAAGGTCTTTTGGTATGATTTCAAAGATGATGGCTTGGAACGTTCCTATAATGAAAACAATTTTGGACTCATTCATCATCAACATTTCAACTGTGCTCCAAAGCCAGGCATCGTGGCGGCAAGTGCCTTTGTTCGATTGACAGAAGGTGCGGCGTTCGATTCCCTCTCGAACATAAACGGCATTTACGTTGCCCGTTATCATCGATCCAACGGCTCGGATACACTCCTCCTATGGACAACAGAAAAAGAACTGCCGTTTCACATCAAAGGAAAACCATCCAATGCGTTTGACCTGATGGGGACTCCCATCGCGGATCATTTCGTTAAAGCGGGTGAAAATCCAATTTATCTGGTTGGACGAAACCTCGAAATTCAAGCTCAATAAAAGCGGACGTCCCTGTCACATTCAGTTGTTTTTCGCAAATCAAGTCGGTAACCTAGTCATGCGCAAGGTCCATTTTATGAAATTCAGACTGGCACATGCACTATTTACTTTTGCGATAACACTGCTCATCGCCTGCTCCGCGAATGCCCAGACCACGAACGACACCCGTTTTGATTGGTGGCGGCAGGCCCGTTTTGGAATGTTCATCCATTGGGGCCCCATTTCCATGCGCGGAACTGAAATTGGCTGGTCACGTGGTGGTTACCGTGCAGACCGCATGGACAGCGGCACGGAAGTCCCCGCTGAGGAATACGACAACCTATACAAACAATTCAGCCCAACCAATTTTAACGCCACAGCCTGGGTTGAGGCAGCCAAAACCGCCGGGATGAAATATCTCGTTTTCACGGCAAAACACCACGACGGCTTTTGTGAATTTGACAGCAAGTTCACGGATTACAAAATCACAAAATCGCCGTTGGGACGTGATGTCTGTGCAGAGTTGGCGGATGCTTGCCACAAAGCGGGTATTCATCTGGGGTTTTATTATTCCCCCCCAGATTGGCATCATCCCGATTTTTGCACGACAAATCATAGCCGCTACATCGATTACCTTCACGGACAAGTCCGCGAACTCCTTTCCAATTATGGAAAAGTCGATATTTTGTGGTTCGACGCCGACGGAGGAACCAACCGCGTTGAAACATGGGATGCGCAAAATCTCATTAAAATGGTGCGCCAACTGCAACCTCAAATTCTTCTCACCAAACGCTGCGCGGACATTGGCGATTTCGACACTCCAGAACAGCACGTTGGGGCATTCCAAACAACTCCATGGGAAACCTGCATGACCATCTGTCAACAATGGTCCTATAAGCCAAACGACAACCTCAAATCCCTTAAACAATGCCTACACACTCTCATCTTCTGCGCTGGCGGTGACGGCAACCTCCTTTTCAATGTTGCACCGGGCCCTGATGGCAGCATGGAACCTCGCCAGATTGAACGGCTTCACGAAATCGGTGACTGGCTTCAAAAAAACGGAGACAGCATCTACGGAACCCGTGGTGGCCCATGGAAGCCAAATAGAATCTGCGTAAGCACTCGGAAGGACAATTTCGTCTTTGTTCACGTGATTCGCGAAGACGCCTTTTATCTTGAACTTCCAGACCTTCCCCGCCCCATCAAATCCGCCACGCTTCTCGATGGCACGCCGGTCAAGTTCAGCCAGAAAAACGGCACTCTTGCTCTCAACCTGCCTCCCTCGAAATTTGATTTCATCGACACCGTTGTCCGCCTGGAACTTGAAGGCTCAGCGATGGACCTGCCGATAATTGAGCGCCGTTCAAGCGTGCAGGCAACCGCTTCCAATACTTTTCACAAGATGTATGAAGAATGGGGACCACAATTTGCCTTCGATAATGATTCTGAAACCCGTTGGGCAACTGACGAAGGCATAAAACAAGCCTGGGTTAGTGTCAAACTCCCCCAAATTAAGCTCGTGCGAAGAGTCCGAATCCAAGAAGCCTACGGCGAGCGAATCAATAAATTCGAATTTCAATTCCGCAACGGTGGAGATTGGATCACAATCTTCNCCGTTGCGGAANNNANATTGGTTTTTCCTTTGAAAAAGAATTTCCGCCGGTCAAGGCCAAAGAGTTTCGTCTCAATATACTTGACTCAAGTGAAGGTCCAACCATTAACTACATTGAACTGTTAAGCCTGTAAGGTGAATTCACAATCGTTGCTCTCTGGTCATCGACTTTGCGGAGACAAAGAGGCCGGTTTTGACCTTACAACTCTGGAATAAGACATGGTCATGACTTGTTCCCGTCACATGGATTTAACAAATGGGCTGTTGAGTTTTTCCTGTTTTAGCCGATATATAAGAAGCGGCACAAGCAGTAAGCCCACGTGTCGTTTTCAAGGGTTGTTTATCTGTTGTTTAAAAGGCTCACTCCAGCGAGGGTGAGCCTTTTTTTCTCGAAATTTCGTGACCTCCAAACACCATTACCTGCGCGAATGTCAAAGCAGTCGAGGCTGACCGCCTGTGCCTGGTTTCATCTTCAACTTCTTGTAAGTCAACTCGGAAGCGACTCGTCCCTGAGGCGTGCGATTCAAGTAACCTTCCATGATCAGATAAGGCTCATAAACTTCTTCCAGAGTATCCGCTTCCTCTCCCACGGCCACAGCCAGCGAACTGATTCCAACGGGACCACCGCCAAATTTGACGACAATCACTTCGAGAATCCGCTTGTCCATCTCGTCCAAGCCATCCTCGTCAATCTCCAACATCGCAAGTGCCTGTTTTGCAATTTGTGGGGTTACAACTCCGTTTCCGCGAACCTGGGCATAATCGCGAACCCGTCTGAGCAGGTTGTTTGCAATGCGAGGAGTGCCCCGACTACGTCTGGCGATTTCCATGGCGCCGTCTCCTTCCACTGTAATGTTCAAAAGCCGGGCAGCACGCTCAACAATGCTCTTCAATTGATCGGCATGATAGTAATCAAGACGTTCGCGAATAGGAAAACGAGTCAATAGCGGAGAAGTCAACAGCCCGCTTCGCGTGGTGGCTCCGACCAAGGTAAACTTGGGAAGATTGATCCGAACGCTTCGCGCATTGGGGCCCTGATCAATGATGATGTCCAGCTTGAAATCCTCCATCGCCGGATAGAGATACTCCTCAATTGTTTTTTGCAGACGATGAATCTCGTCAATGAACAGGACATCGCCCTCCTCCAGATTGGTGAGTAATCCAGCCAAGTCTCCGGCCTTTTCAATTGTCGGACCGCTGGTGCACTTCATATTCACCCCCATGCTCTTTGCGAGAATATTGGCCAGAGTCGTTTTTCCGAGTCCGGGAGGTCCGCTCAAAAGAATATGGTCCAAGGCCTCTTTACGCTGTTTCGCGGCTTCCACGGCGATTTCCAGCCGTTCCTTCACCTTGGCCTGGCCCGTGAAATCGGAAAACAACGATGGACGCAACGTCATTTCCAACGCAGCGTCCGGCTTGGTTAAAACATCCGATATCATTCGTTCACCCATGGGCTCAAGAATGCGAAAAGCACCGCTTTGCCACAAGGGAAAAGAAACACCAGCGCAGGATCACAAAATGACCTTATCCACGCGATTGGACATTTTCAGGCTGGAGAGGACCATCCCGAGCTTCTTGGCAGCAAATCTGGTTTCCTTTTGAAATTCCAGAAGTTTTTTGGCAAGGCTTGGCTGCCCCACCAGTGTTCCCATCAGCTTCAAATAATTCATCCGGTAATCCGCAGTCATCAGCACATTGAAATCCAAAGGCAAATCGCTTCCAGCCTCGTCTGAAATAACTCTTACCGTTGCACTTGGAATCCCGTTCTCCCTGCAAATGGTCCGTATTGAAGACGACTCCATCTCCACAGCGTCAGCGCCGGTCGTTTGCCACAATTGTGCCTTCTCACACGCAGTCACCGCCACACGTGAATGACAGTAGAAATGCGCAGAAAGGGCTCCAGACGCCTCCAAAACTCCAGAGAGCCCGGCATCTTCTTCAAATAAAACATCCCCACAGCGATACTTGGGATTCAAACCTCCGGAAAATCCAGCGGTTATGACACAGGGAGGTAGTTCACGCGCCAGAGCCTTCCGAATTTCCTTCTCGGCGTTTGTCTGGCCCATTCCGGTAACAAGAATCCGGCAATCTTCAGCAGGCTTAAAAAACACAGTCTCTTCATTGACCGCAAAACAAAAAAGCCAGCGTGACGAATCATTCGTCACATCTTTTAAGGGATTCGAATCGCCCTTTTTCATGCTTTATTTTACTCCCGCCAGCCGTTCTTTCCAAATTTTATACAAATGAACCGTTGCATGGACATCGCGCAGACAATACTCCGCAATCTCGCGGTAACGGGCTTCCTTCAACAACGTTCCCACGTCCATGCCAGTCACACCATGGCTCTTGGGAGAGTCGATCCCAAACGCCTTGCAATAGAAATCCAAGTTAAACCGTCGCGCCGCCCCCTCGCGTCCGCTCACTCCGTAAAATGTCAACTGCTCGATCAAGTCACAGTGAGGTTCCACTTGATAACGATAGCCCAACCAATCCTTCCGCGAGACCGGCACATTCAAAATGGCTGATCGCAGATAGATAAATGGCACATCAAACCCACGACCATTAAAGGTGACAATGGAATCGTAATGCTTTGCAACATCCCAAAATGCGGTCAAAAGCTCGACCTCATCCGCACAGGCCACGAATTCCACAGAGCCGGTTTGATCACTGCTATCTTCGTAATCGTCCGAAACGAACAACACCTGTCCACGACACGTTTCAGCGTTGAGCATGGCAATGCAAACCACCTGAGCCGTGAACGGCCAAAGGCTGAATTGCCGAATGATTTCCTGTTTACGGACTTCCCGGGCCGCTTCATCTGGCAGGTTCAACGCCTCGCGCAACAAGTATTCCTGCTGCACCTCATCAAATTCCTCCAGCGGTAACGCTGAAGTCTCAATGTCGAACACAAGTTTGGCCATGGCGGAAAAGGATATTCAAATGACTGGAATCATGCCAGCCTGAATCACAAAAGTCCCTTGCTCCCCTCGCAAATTCCGCCAGCCATTGTCCGCATTTTCAGACATTTCCCAGCTTAGGCCACTTTAAGTCCCAGCGCCTTGGCCACAACAGCGTCCACCACCACCTTGTCTCCCACTTTTTTGCGATCAAGCCCAAAACTCTCATCCCACCCCCAAACAGCCCAGCCTATGTGATTTTCGCCAAGAACTTCTCCAAAATCGTGGAACCAATTCCCCCGGTGTTCCGGCTTCACGTGTGGTTTGAAGACTCCAAATTCACCACAATAAAGGGGGACCTGATTGCGAGCCCCCCAGTCAATCCCCCGTTTGAAATGCTCTGTGAGTTTCTGTTTATTCCAATTCTCCTTTCCATAGCGTTCGATCATCCCCTTTGATCCCGGGTGTCCTTCCAAGGAAGCCACCACCGGAGCAACGGCTTCTGGACTTGATGGATAGGGAACCCCACGCAATGGTTTGACCTCTTCGCTGGACCAGGTAGCCCCCTGGTGTGTGAAAGGAAAAGGATCGTAGCTGTGGAAGGAATAAATGATGTTAGAATCCTCAAGCAACTTCATCCGGTACAAACCATCAATCCCCCCCCAGCCTGCCCCTGAAGTAATGATCGCATGAGCGGGAGCGCTCTTCCGAATTGCCACTGCCAATCGTGCGTTAAAAACATCCCATTCGGATTCGCGCTTCGAAAACACAGGCTCATTGAGCATCTCAAAAATGAGGAGATTCGGATCATATTTTTTAAGTCGTCCCGAAAGATCCCCCCAGAACCGCACAAACGCATCCTGCCAAGCTGAATCAAGTTCCACAGCCCGATCCACATTGTGCAAATCCACAATCACAGCCAATCCAGCGCGATGAAATCGTTCAATCGCCTTCTCCAAATACCCTTCCATCTCCTCGCGCATCGTCCATGTCTTTGAATCCATAATGATGGGAGGCGCAACGCACAGGCGGACATGCGTCAACCCGATCTCCCGCATGTACATGGCTTCAGACTCGGAAACGTAGTTTTGAAAATACTCGGCATCCGTGCGCCTCGGATACTGGAACCATGTCGTTACACTGGCACCTTTGACCAGATGGTCCAAGCACCCTTTCGACACGCTGGAAGCACCCCTTGATGGAAAGCTCGATAGCACACAAGCTCCAGCAAGCCCGGCACCACCTAAGCGTATAAAGTCGCGACGAGAAAATGGGTTCATAGAATTCATGGAGCTTTGACTTGATCCCGGCTCCAACCATTCAATGAACCGTTAATTTTCCCCGTTCTCACCCAATGAACTTTAATGTCCGGTTTCGATCCGCACGCGGTAGAAACGGAGGCTGTTTGTCATTGGGCTTGGATCCACAAATGTGGCGGTTCCACCCGACGCGGTAACCGTTCCCAGATAGTAGAACACAGGCAGATTGGTGGAGACATCAATGGCGTATGAAACGTCAGAGATCGAACTCCACGTAAAAGAGAACAGGTTGTTGCTCGTTCCGGTGAAACTCCAGCTTTGAATCGGCGGATACACCGCGCTCATTCCGAGCAACGATGGACCGATGTCAAATGAAACGAAGTTCGCCGTCTGATTTGGCACTGCAACATACCATGTTCCAACCAGACTCGGCAGCGTCGAGTTGGTCACCACCGCAGCCACCTCCTTGGCGGTTCCAGAATTGAAGCTGGAACTATCAAAAAGATCAAAAGATGGATAATCCCCTTTTCGAACAAACAAATCCACATTGCCATTCATATTGCCGACTGTGAATAAGGCTCCGGGAATTTCGTTGGTGATGGCAAACCGATAGAATGTGAAATTCAGGTTCGTGTCAAAGCACAATCCCGGTCCCGCCACCTCCATCATCGAGACTTCATTTGTCAAATCAACAACAACCGGGTCAGCACTGCCATCGAGTTCAGTGGCCCGGATACTGTAGGAGACTGCTTTTGTATCATCATTCTGAACGGCCAAATACCAGCGCCCAGCCGTGAGGGAAACTGGCGTCGAATTTGTGCGTACCAGGATGGACTGTGAAGCTCCGTTTGTGCGATCACTCAGATAGTGATAATTGGATAAGGTGGGCAACGGATCTCCAAAGTGTGCCATCAATACGACATCACCGTTGTTGCCAAAGACATCAAACGCCACCAGCTTTGCCCCGTCATTCACATCGTAGTAATAATACTGCGAATCACCGATTTCCATGTTGTTCGCATACGCCACCGCGTTTTCCAAAGGTATCACGCTCCCCGAGCCTTTCAGGCTGAAATCCACAGTAAGGAAGAAATCAACAGGAACATCGTTTGTGTTTTCAACTCCCAAATAGTAGACCTGGCCAGCCGTAAGCGTTGGAACGGTGGTGCCGTCTGTTGCCAGAATGGATTCACCGCTCTGTATATTTTGCAGGAGAGTGTAATCCCCCACAAATCCCATCCCCGGATAGGAATTCACGTTGATCAGAAGATTCAACGTGTTCACTGGATCATAGGCCGTCAGACTATTGGTCGCCAGCAACATGGACTTGGGTGTCTTTACAATGAAGTATGAAATGCTGTTTGCTTCGACTGTATTTGTATAGGTCACCCCACCTGTCACAACGGTCACCGGCACCTGAGTTTGGATTGTTTCCTTTACGACAACTGAATAATTGACAATTCCAACCTTGGAGTTTTTATAAACACCAAGATACCAGCGTCCAGCCTGCAATTTGACTGGTGTGGAATTGGTTGTCACAAAAATGGCATCGTCCGCCCCTGCAACAATCACTTTGGAATAATCAAAACTGGTCAATGTGGGTAACGGAGCCCCATAGCGGAGAACCAAAGTCAAATCCCCTGTTGGATTGATAACCTCGAAGGATGCCGTGTCCGCATCGTTTGTGACATCAAAGGAATAATACTGCCACATGCTATTCTGACTGAAACTCTCACTCACCTGATTACTCTTTGACAATGGGGTGACTTTGTATTGGAAATCAGCCTCGATCTTGAATTTCTCCGGCAGGCTATTGGTGTTAGTCACACCCAGATAATAATACTGATTCGTCTTCAGAACCGGAACGGTATTACTGCTGAAGATATTTGTTCCAGAAGGCACTGAATTTGACAATAAAACATCGCCAGGCAGAATGCCAATTGGGAGTCCAATATCACTGTAGAACGTGGTCAGAGGTTTCATCGGACTGATCAGCGTCAGCACATTTGTCACCGCCAAAACTTCCTCTGGAACATATACAGCGAAATAATTCATGCCGTTTGTCGGCACAGTCGCCGTTGTAGACAACCCGTCAACAAGGAAAACCACATTTGTATCCCAAAGCCACTGGCTGGCTCGTATCACGTAATTAATGGAATTGGTCAGGTTCACATTAAACACGCCCAAATACCAGGTTCCATTGGTCAATATAACCGGTGTAGAATTCGTCAGCAGAATGATGGATTCATTATTCGTTCCGTCATTTTGACTAATGCAATCGTAATCAGCCCGTTTGGGTAATGAACCATTCTTCAAAAGCAAGGTCACATCGCCGTTCGTGCTGAAGGTCTCAAAAGCAGCCCGAACAGCATTCGTGGCCACATCAAACGAGTAGTACTGCATTCGGCTCGTTATCGCAATGGCGTTGGTGTATGGAATGGCGTTTGTCAACGGAGTAACCGTGACATTCGTATCCAAATGAGCTCCCACAGTGATTGTAAACTGGCGGGAAACCTGATCCAAATTTGTGACCGTGAGGTAATAGGTCAGCCCTGGCCGCAATGCCGGCGTATTCGAAACATTCAAAATATTGGTCCCCTTTGTGACTGACGTCAAAAGAGTGACATCGTCAGCCTGAACTCCGGTTGCCACCCGGTTTTGATTAAAGAACAGACTCAGCTTGCTCCCATTTGTCCCCACCAGAATATTGGTTTCCATGTCGGCAAAATCAGGAACATTCACGGCAAAGAACCGCTCGCCACCGGCAGAAACCATATTTGTATACGGAACCAAGTTGGTCAGAGTTACAACTGATGTGGACCATTCGGTTGCCTGAACAGAATAACTTGCGCTTACAGCGCTATTATAAGCGTAAACCCCCAAATACCATCGGCCCGCGCTCAATGGAACAACGCTGTTTGTAGTAACAAGAATGTATTCATTGTTCGTTCCAGAATTTGCGCTCAAATAGTCAAAGTCACTCTCTGTTGGCAATGGCTTTGCGTGGCGAATGATCAAATCCACATCCGTCGATGGATTCAATACTTCGAACGCCACATCGGTGGAAGCATAGCTGACATCAAAGGCGTAATACTTGATTCCTCCAGCAGTAAAACTATCGGCATAAGGAATTGCGTTCGTCAATACAGGCAAAGCGTTATCCTTGGACACATCAAAATCCACACGCAACAAATACTGCTCATCAGACGAATTCGTGTTTTGTAATCCCAAAAAGTATCTTTCGCCTGAAACCAGGGTTGGAACACTGTTTATTCCCAAAACATCCGTTCCCTCTTTCACCCCAGTCAGAAGATACATATCACCGACCAGATTTCCGGTTGGAAGCCCACTCTGATTGAACATGAGAGTCAACGGATTTCCGCTGAGGCTCTTCAGATAATTTGTCGCATACTTTGCGTCAGAAGGCACATCCACACCAAAATATTGGATGGTTCCGGCTGGAATGGTGTTGGTGTAAACAACACCGTTGGTCAACGCAACGAGCGAGACATTCGTAGACGAATAGGTCAGCATGAGTTCCCAGCTCAACAACGCCGAGGAAAGCCCCTTGCCCGTGCGGGTATCCCAAAGTCCCAATGTCCAATAACCTAGCGAATTTTCTCCCTTGAAGACATCCATCGATTCCTCGGGTTTGAAGTAATTGTTGTAATTCGTATAAGCCATCAATTCCAGTTGGACGGAATCGAAAAGAAGTCCCAGTGGACGTCCATCCAATTCAAAGGAAGCAACATTGTTTGTGGCTTCAAACACAATCGAATTGGTCTGCCAGACATTTGTGCTGGTGTACAACTCATTGGTAATACCATTGGCAATCACAACCGCCCCGGCTTGAGGCATTGAATCGCCATACTTACCAATGCTTCCGGCATTGTAAATTCCAACAATCTCTGCCTGAGACAATGCTCGCTTGTAGAAACACAACTCATCAATCTCACCAGAATAAGGCTCTGTTCCATCACTTTTCTGACAAATATTTTGTCCCAAAACCAAGTCAGTGGTATTTACAAGATTGGGTATCCCTGTCCCAACACTGAAATTCACCAGAATACCATCAATAAATAACCGCAAAATTGTGCCATCGCGGGTAAACACAACATGGTGATAGAGATTATCATCTATTCGTCCAGGACTTACCGCTGTTTGAGTATTCCCCAAACTAATATTATCATCCGCAAGTACCATAAAGACACGTCCCTTGCCTATAAGTGGTGCCCCAATACGAATTTCCCACCATATTCCATGATCACAGATATTACGCTTTGCAATGACAGACTCCTCTGTCAATGTATAACCAACGCTGGTCCGCATCCAGTAATCAACAGTGAAGTCGTTGGTTCCAAAGTTCCCCACCTGACTGCCAAAATCCACCTGACTAATATTACCATCAAACTTAAAGCTCTTCCCCACCATGCCATTGATATGGGTGATATTCTTTTCATTTCCATCACTGGTTCCCATTTGATCATTTGCTTTAGCATCACCAGACCACCAGTTTATCAGCCCGGGACTCCGATACGCATATCTGAGTCTATAGGTCTTGCCCACGAGTAAATTGGTCTCAGTTCGGGTCATTCTACTACTCCCCAGCGCCAGATATTGACTGCCGGAATAAGCCCCTCCATCTTTTTTGACAACGGTGGCCATATTCGTCACCACAACAAGATTGGTGACTGTCTTTGTTAAGCCATTTGTGACAATGGTATTGGTCACAATGTAACTATCATTCGGAATGAGCCAGCCATCCACCGTCGCCCCATTCGTATAATTTGTTGCGGTTATCGAATCAAATGTGCTTGTAAACACGGGAACATTCGTGCTGACGGAATCATTTGTGCTTCCATAGGGAGGAACCGCAAATTTAATCAGCGTGGAGTCCACGTTCGTGGCATCCGTGAAAATGGAGTAAACATAGTTTGAACTCCCCTGCCCCAATCCCAACGCAGTGGCGTTCGTACCTCCACGGTTTTCAAACAGAAGAACTTTTGTCCCCTGCGGGCTGGTCAGTGTCAGAGCCAGATCAGAAACCCGGGAATGATCCACCCTCACCCCCACTTGCGTTGAAAGCACCTCCTTGGCTTCGGATATGTAAATGGAAGAATTGGTCAATCCATCGTCGAGCAGTTTTACTGGTGTATTGGTGCTCACGTAAGTCTTGATAAGATCAGGCACAAGACTGCGCTCAATCGTAATGATGACATGCAGCGTCACTGACGAGTCCGCCTCGTTATACAGCTTGTAATACCACCGGCCTCCATGGAGAGGAGGAACATCGTTTGTTCCAAAGCTCAAAGAACCGCCTGGTGGCACAATTCCGTTGGTCTCATGATCGGAAGGCGGCGGGAAATTGGTGGCATTGATCGAGATATCCACCGGTCCTGAACCTTTGGTATAAGTAACCGAAATGGAAAGATTCGTCGCATCCGTCGGAACATCAATGTAATCAAAGTAGGAGCCGTGTCCGCGAAGCGTAATGTAAAAGTCGTTATTCTGCGGCGGACGTGGAGAAACCAACACATTAAAGGTCTCCAGTGTTCCACTGTGAACTGCCGCATTATCTGTGAGCCAGAACACCCAGGCCCCGCTATTGACAGACTTTCCAACGTATTGCGTAAGGCTGCCCGGTCCATCGGTATGAATGGAATTTTCTTCTTCTCCAAAATCATCAAATGTCACCAGATTCGTCCCATGATCGCTATGGTTATTGATGACTGCCGATCCCGAGCCACCCTGACTGGAACCGCGGTTTAAAACCCCATAGAGATCTCCCAGCACTGGGTGGTTGATTTGTTCCTGAACGACAACCCTCCGGATGACCGAATCCGACGCTTCAGAATCAATGGCAAAGGCAAATACCGGCACTTTTTGAGACTTTGTCAACGTGCTGTCCAGCAAGGCGGTTGGCATGGGCATGGCGTTTGCCACAATATTGCCATTCTCATCCTTCTGGCTGAACGGCGTCGCACTGGCCAGAGCTAGGAACCCGAATTCAGCGCTCTTTTGATCCTCAGCCTTGACACCGCAATAGTAAATTGTTCCGGGGGCTGAATTTGAGTAAGTGATCACTTCCGTGCCGCCGCGATTGAGTGATTTATCGCAATTGGCAATCACTGTTGCATCCAGATTGGTCAAATCCGAATCTGTCGAAACGTAAAGATCAATATCCGCATCCGTATTTCGTGGGGAGGAAAGGTTGGGTGGCATGAAAGTCGCCAGGGCAACATAGGGGGTATTGGTTGGCTTCACCGTATTTGTAAAAACGAAAAACCGCCATTGAATGTCCGTGCCATTGGTTGTGCCAATCAAAGGAGAATTTGCCCCAACATGTTGATAAAGCAGTGGAATCCCGTTTGTAACGCTCATCACCCATGGCAGCGAATTCGTCGTCAACGTATAATCATCCACCGTCAAAGCAGTATCTGTGGATCTGGCACCACTGGAAATTACAAGGGCATAGTCCTGCGCAATACCATTTGTGTGGGCCGTCACTGCATTGACGTTGATGCGTTTGCCTTTGACAATGATGACATAATCTCCCGCCAACGAACCGTATTCCGCAGAGAGATACACGTTTTCAACGTTGTTCACCACATCACTGTCCACCTGATTGGTCGTCGATTCAGTGTAATTACTCTGAAGTTGAAAATCATTTCCAACCGCCACTTCATGAGTCACCGTATTGCTTACGATGAGATCAAGGTCATTGACAAGCTTGATGCTGGCAGCAGGATTGCCTGGAGGGTCCGTCCAAACAAGCGTCACACGCAAAGAATTGTTGGTGGCTGCAAGATGGAGCTTGTATTCATGGCTGTCGCCGGTGGTCAAGGCGCGTGTTGGATTCTGATCAAAGAAGCGCATTGAACCGCTGTTGGTGCTGGTCACATTGGAAGGAATGCTGTTTGCAATGCGAACTTCCCCCCATCCTTCAAAATTGGCATCAGAACGAGCCACTTGAAAATCATAATAATCAGCCGATGCGCGGGAACCGTTAATCAGGAGTGCCTTCATCAAGGCCGGGCTCGGGTTCGTCACGCCAATTTGCGCCAAACGTTCCTGCATCAACGCCAGAACCCCCGAAACCTCGGCAGCCGCCATGCTGGTGCCGCTCTCATACCGGTAATAAGTTCCAAGCCGGGCGTTCATATTACTCAGGACTAAATACTCATCCCCCACGGTGTTGGTCACCAGGACAATTGCAGTCAAATCATAGTTAACTATCTGACTATTGACATTGCTCACACCAATGTACCAATCCCCAGCAGCCACTGTAAACGAATCCTGACCACGCTGTGTTTTGGGAGGATAGGAACTGTCCGCCGTCACAATCATGTTTGTCGGGAATGGCACTGGAGAATAACTGTTGGGAGAAATAATCAATGACATTGAAACACCCCCATCAGGAACGTTCACCACAAAGAGATTGGTTGAAAGCCCCTTCACCACCTCTCCTGCGTAGGAATAGTAATAGGAATCAGCAGAGGCCTCTGGATCCACGTAATTTGAAGAGCGCGCGGAAATGATAAAAGTGCCAGGAGCAACCACATCCGGTTTGAAACGTCCATAATCCCCTTCCACACCAACGCCTGTATTACCACGACTGGAGTAGCTGGCCACCTCCGTGGAGGAGTCTGTCATATCAATCCAGAAGGAATTTGTCTCTCCATCAATACCCACTTCGTCCGTGATCCGACGCTCGCTTTCCAGTGCGCCAACCGTAATCACATTCTTCGCGTTGGCTGGAGAAACGATTGAGTCCTGCACACCGCCCGTACCGTCATCCTCGCCATTGCCGCTGTTGCCAGCCGCAAAAACAAACAGCAGCGGTTGAGAACCCGTAACTCCCGTCTGCGCATCACGTGTCGCTGCATCGTAACTTGCAGAGGACATGTTATAGTCCACCACCGATTCGTATCCCCAACTGTTGTTGCAAATCAACGCGTTTGTCCTTGATGCCATCTCCTGGAGGTAGGAATCCGAAATCAGAGCCCCTGACAACAGGTCAATCGGTTGGATAAAGAGTTTTGCCGAAGGAGCCATCCCGCGAAATTGTCCCTTGATACCGGGAACCGAGGAACCAGACGCATTCGTTACGCTATCCGATTTTGTTCCGTCGCCAGCGATGGATGCCGCCACGTGGGTTCCATGTCCCGCTCCATACGCAGACCGTGTATCCTGCAACACCCACGATTGCGCGTTGGGCAGTGTGAACACACGCCCTTTCAAATCAGGATGACTTGCATCCACGCCAGTATCGTTGATGGCTACCGTAATATTTGATCCCGTCAAATTAAGGTAATTCGACGTCACTAGCGTGTCAGATGAAACCCCAAGGGTGGCACGCGACAAATCGTTCAACAAAGCCCTGGAACGGACCGTTTCAATTTCCTGCACTTCCGCCGCCTGTGCCAGTTTTACAACATCGCTCGTTTTTACAAACACCTGTGTTCCAAAAGGCGTTTTCTGCTCTCCCAACACAGCCAATCCCATCCCTTCAAGCCGCTTCAACAAAGCCGCACGCCCGTCAGGAAACGCCGTCACTCCCACCATGCCATTTGTATCGGTTTCCTTATTCTCGATTACTTTTTCAAGCAGACTGCTATCCAGTTTATAATACGGTTCATAAGGCAGGACAGATTGAACCATTGGGTTTCCACTCAATCCATTTGCCACGGCATCCGACGCAGTCACCAAAGCCGCGTTATTGGGAATGTAGGAAACAAATCCGGCTCCCGCCTGCTTGAGCAGATTGTAAAATGCCGCATCCAACGGTTTGCGCGCCTGAACCACATAGCTCCCCGGCTCCTTGTCAGCCTTCAAAGCGTCAGGAATCGACAAGTCCACGGGCTTGGCCGTGTCAATCAGCGCGTTTCTCAACAGGACCGCATGATTATCACGGGTGAGTTGCCCCAGCGTCCGCGTGGTGTTGCTTACGCGATATTGATGCGCCGTCGGCGCAACCGCGTTTGTCTGTGTGGAGGGCACGGTGGCATTCGTGCTTGTAGATGGAGCCTTACTCTGAGCGGTGGCTGCGGCAGAAACCTTGTTCTGCTCCGCCCTAGCCCGACGCGCGTCCACCTCCTGATCTCCCCGATACCAAAAATAGACAGCTCCCGCAAAGAGCAGAAGACTGACTGCCAACCAAATTCGAGAACTTAGGCGCATAATTCAACCTCGTTTAATTTGGAAATTTCCGTTTTCACTTTTTAACAGTTCCTTGGCTTTAAATAGCTTTGCACATTCCATCACTTCAATCAACGACTATGGAACGACATTGAAACTATCCACAACAATTCTTGGATTCTTGGGATCCTCTTCAATGTGACACACCGTGCGAGTCAATGACTCACCCGTAATCTGATAGTTGGTACAAATATTAAAATTACGTCCCGGAGTAACATACCGGCTGGCCTGGGCAGGTTTCAACGACTGGCCAAAAGACCAGATCACAAACCGAGGCTGTCCCTCTCTCACCAGAGACAATATCTCGCGGGGGATTGCCTCAAGCATGTCATCCGTATTGGTTGTCATCCCGGAATAATCCGAAACATATGGAGATAGCAAAGACAATGTCTGGGCAGAAAGCACCTCCCCCATGCGATGGAACACGTGTCCCGGCCTGATGTTCCGCATGGCACTGATGCTGTTGGTCCGCGTGAAGCTCGAGTATCCATCCACAATGGATATCGCATCTCCCGAGAGGACGTTGGATGAGGACGGGAGCTTGATCCCAGTCAAAATGGCCGCCCATGCCGCAGCATTTGTCTGATTGACAGACAACGTCCCTCTCAAGGCATTGTTGTTCGGTGCAACCGTAAACAGGTCCACAATCGACCAGTCGTTGGTTGGATAGTTGGGCGTAGTAATGTAATAAAAAACATTCGAGCCCACACGATTCGACAAAACCAATGGATTCACCCACTTGTTTGTCCACTCCACCCAGTTGTAATTCGTTCTTACGGCCGAAGAAACAGGTGTTGCGGTATAAATCGGGTCTGCCTTCAGGTAAACCGTCTGCCACGGAGTTCCGCGATGCACGCGACCAATCTCACCCAGATTGCGGAAACGGTTCGTCGGGAAATTCCAATCATCAGACTTCCGAATTCCAAGGTCTTTGAAACAAATGTTCGTATAAGTTGAGGAAATCGTTCCCCCCTCTTCAGCCATCTGCGACGGCCACGGCTCATAGCGCGTGCTCGCGGTCAGTATGCTGGGAGTGATATTTTTCCCTGCCTCTGAGAAAAGCAAATCATCCAGAGTGTAATGAACCAATGGATCATTCGCCTGCAACACGATCATATTGGTAACGGTCGCATTTGGTTGATAGACCGCATTCATGACATAATTCGTCACATCCGGCCCTCCATTCCACCATTGATGAAATGCCGACAAGGCGTTTGTTGCATCCCGATCAGTGGGATATTGCCAAAGCTCCGTATGTGGTATTTTGGCCGATGGGTTGAGGTTTAACCGAATCTGATTTGACACACCAACCCAGTTATTAAAATTAGAATCAACCATCCAAGGATTTTCATAACGGCTTCCCGAATTGGTCAGAATCTCTGAAAACGGAATGGATGAGGCTTTTTCTATGTTAACAAAATCCACCACTCTGTTCGAGACCACCATCGCATACATGATCCGGTTCGTCACAACAAACTCCCAATCCAACCCCGTCACCGTCTCATGCACGATATTACTCACGTTCCAAGGCACAAATCGCCTCGCGTCATTGGGAATGTAACGGAAAAACACATCATTCGACTGCACCCAGGTTGTATATTGGGCAGAAGGAACAAACAATTGCACGTTTGTCTGCTTGATCAAAGAGCTGGCCGAAATATCGCTCACGCCACTCTTCAAAACCCAACCCGGAAAATACGATGTGGTGCCATTCAAATTAGTCTGAAAATAATTCTTTGTGCCGAACTTCACCCATATTCCATTTAGCTGGTGACGGTTCGTAACATATCCGGTGACATTGTTTGAAATGGTCACTAATGAAGCCCTTCGAAAAGCGTTGGTGTAGGAATTCCATGCCTGAACACCAAAGGTGGTCTTAAAATTATAGAGCGTCGTCTGGTTTGTGATACTTGGGGGATTGGTCGATGTCGGATCGTTTTTATAGAACGCCAGTTTGCGTGTCATCGTCACTTGATTTGTGATAATGCACTTGTTGAAATTTGGATACCCTTTCTTCACCCCGATCACAAAAGGAATTCCAACCACGTTATCATTGGAATATATGTTTCCCCCGGAAAGTGTCTTGAAACCGCGTGGCAAAATCGTCCCCATAAAATCATTCGTCACTTCCGCATATCCCGTAATCCAAACATTGGTCACCTTTCCGGTCAGGTCCGTTCCCCATGCAAAGAGAGGACGAAATACGGACGGCATACTATTGCTTGGCGTTGTTGCGTCGTAGAGGTTGGCAGCCAATTGCAGGCAACGATGAATTCGCGCATTGTAGGACACCGCCATGTTCGTCGAGCAATAGATGGGGATGCTCGTCAGCGAAATCTTATTCGTAAATTCATTACGCAGAAGAATGTCCGCCGCCCGTGTAAAGAATGAGAGCGGAGTCCAGCGAATGTAATTGGTGGCTGTTTGCAGCGCATTTGTTGATCCGGAATTCAGATGGTGCGTGATTTCATATGAATTATCGTAATTGAGATTCACCTTTGTCCGGAAACCATTTGTCGAGTCGTTGCCATTCGAGACATCCACCTGCATTTCTGGCTCCGTATCCGTTCCAATGCTCCCCAGCAACCGTTGGAACGTGTAACGATTATATGAACTCACATTGGTAGTCGTTGCTTTATTGGCAATAAACTTCCCAGCCAGCAAAAGATTGCTGGAAAAATTGAATGATGAATTGGTTGGTTCAAAAAGCAATTGTGGATCGTAATAGGTCTGATAATTCGTAATATTATATCCAACTCCCAATTTAAATGGATTAAGTTTTGTGCGACTATCGTAAGCCCGGTTTGTGATAACAAAGGCAGAATCATACGCAGCTACATCAATTGTGGACCAAATATTCGTATTCAACTGTTGAACAAAACCGGCAAGATTAATATTCCAGGAGGCGTCATTGCTCCCCCGCACAAAATGATCATACCGCAAATCACTCAAATTCGTCGCATGGTTGTGAATGAAATTCCAATCCAGCGTCTTGCCAATCGGTTGAACCAAATAAGCATACCGGCCAATGAACCAGTTGGTTGCCGAATGCTTGGCATCGGGATATTGAAGCACGCCAATCCACTGAGGCTCGCCTTCGTAAAGATTCACATTTGCCGTCTGAACCCCCAATGAATTTGTTTCATTTAAATAACCGCTGTCTTCAAACTGAGCGTTACGATTGAGATCAATCCAAAAACGGAAATCCAACGGGTATTTCGTGCTGGTATTGGTTTTTATAAACACTGGAGGTCGTGCGTCATATTGGAGATTTGCAATATTCTGAACGCGATCCACAACGCTCAAAAAACGAGTGTTATCATTCAGATTCGTTTTCCCATAATAATGATCGTAGTTGACGTTATAGTAATTGGTATAGTCAGCGGTGGCAGTTGAGAAACCGTTTTGATTAATGTAGTTCTTTGAAACCATCAGATCGTAATTCAGCCATTCGGGCCCATTGGCGGTGCTGAGGTTCGTTTGCATCATGCGCGAAATGATCTCGGACTGGGCGCGAGCCAGGGCCGCATCCGCCATTCCGCGGGCGTCGCGCTGATCCATGTAGACCGTGATGGCAGCACGATCACGACGACTGACTGCCAGAAAAGCAACTGTCAGAAAGGTAATGGCCGAGAGCATCAGCAATGTGATGACCAGGGCAACACCGGATTGTGATTTTGATTTCATCGGGAAACAGTGGAAATTGGAATTTGCTGACGGAAAATGTGTACCTTGCCAGCGCGTGAAGCGAGGAAGTTGGCCTGCACAGCAGCCGGCATCAGGCGGACTTGCTCATAGGTTTCGGGATCAAGAATCCCCAGTTCAACATCCAGCATGTCAGGCACGTTGTTCGTGTCTCCATATAGCATGGTTGGGAAACTGATTTCATCATCAAGGTACCGCAAGTTGGAATTATAGGCATGAATGGTGAAATGCACCACGCCATCCGCAACGCGTGTGAAATTATCCGATTTTGCCGGTGAACTGTCCTGAAACAGATTCAACAGATAGTTGTTCGTCAATTGAATCAACGCCGCATTGGTTGAATAAGTATAGCGGTAAAGAGTCCCCACACAGGAAACTGTATTCGAATTGAGATTGGTCACCACATACCCCGACGTAATCCATTGGGAACCGTTCTTTCCGAGAGAATAGACACTCCAAATTTGGTTCGAACGGAAAAAATGGCCATTTTCTGTCTGTATAAGCGGCTTGTAACCGGAATACGCAATTTTCAAATTACATACATTGAATCCCTGCCCTGCATCACATGTCTGTTCCAAATCCCGCTTGATTATTTCCATGGCTGCGCGGCCATTTTCAAAAATATCCACCTGACGCAGGCCGATTTTGAATGCCTTTTGCGTTTGTAAAAACATCATGGTCAGTCCCAGGACAATGACTACCAGCAGCGAGACTGCCACCATCATTTCCAGAAGAGTCAGTCCCGACCGACTCTTGCCCCTGTGCATCGGATTGATTGAAAAATTATTCGTTTTCACTGTGGTGTATAAGATGAAGGTATAAACAAGTCAGCATCATCACGGGCTCCGCTCACCATGGAACGTACCACCTGGGAATTTTTCCCCACCCGCCCGTTGGGTAACACTGGCCACGAGAATCTCAGCCGCACTTCATAAAGATTATTGGTCATCCGTCTCACCTGTTCCCAACGGTTGGAACGGTCAATGTAATCGAGCGACGTCAGATTGGTGTAGGCATGCCAATTGGTCTCATCCAAATTCGTATAACTATAGAAAGCAGGAACAATCTCTGGACACACCTGATATCGAAAAGCTACGAATTTATTGGAACCGCCCATTTCTGTGGCTGATCCAGTCAAGGCACGCATGTAAACTGCCACCGTATTTTTCTGGTTTGTCACACTCAAATCCTTGTTTGTCACTGTCGAATACTTCAACATGCTGAGATATTTGATGATGTTCGTTCCTGAATAGAGATCATAATTGGTGCCATTTGCAGTGCCATTGGGCGGTGGCACAGCGTGATTAGTCACAGTAATACTACCATTTGGCAGCCAATTGGTCACAACAATGCTGTCCACATAATTCGTCAAATCGTTCAATCCACCCGCCCCGTTGCGAATGGCCTCCAGTAAATACACGCTGTCCTGATTGATGATGGTGTCTTCGCGATTATTTTTCTGCGCCGTCATTCCGATCGGCAAAATGCCCACGATGGCCACCAAGGCGAAACCGATCACCCCCAACGCAAGCGCAACTTCAACCATGGTGAACGCCCGTTCTCCAGTGTTTCTCGCGCGTGTAAACGCGGTTAATATGCGTGTATTCATGGGTTACCTTGAAATCTCAGGCCGTTCCAGCTTGGCGCGCCCCGTCGCCCAACTGATATGAATCCGGTTATAGTTGCTTACAGAATTATTAAATGGCGTTTCCAAAACACTGGGAGCCTGTTGAAGCGCAAAACTGCCATCGGTATTGCGCGGATAAAAAACACTGCCGCTGGCCAGCGGGATGTAGGCATCATTATAGTTACCACTCTTGCTGGTATCAGAAACCAATTGTCCTTGTGAATTGAAACAGATGTAGGGCAACGCAAACGATTTTGGCGAATCTGTGCCTGGGAACAAAAACTTGGGACGAGCAGAGTTGTACTGGTCCGCATGATACATTGCAAACCCACGATCCAGAACATTGTCATCAGGACTGTATGTAGCGAATTTGTTCACCGCTATGAACGTCCCCTGAGGTAATGTCTTCCAGGGCGTCAAATACCGTGGATGCGAATTTCCTGGTTGGTCCCCCACGTTTTTTGTCGTGTAAAGTGCATAGCTGGTATATTGCCCACCAAAAAGGTTGGTCACCTCCTTGCGAAACCTCACATCCGTCAACGCCCGGAAAGTCACCAGAAAATCCTGATTGGTGGCGATTCCGTTGATAAACACCACATAAACCGGACTTCTCATGCTGATGGCCTTTTGCCGTGCAAGACCGACGTCGTCCATCAACTGACGCGTGGCCGCAATCATCGTGTTTGATTTTGCAATACCACTGCCGCGCGGCCATGCCATGGACGCCAGAAGTGCGATGATCGTGATGACCATCAGAAGTTCGAGCAAGGTGAATGCCCTGCTGCTCTCTGACTTGCCGGATGGACTTGCCTCCGGCCTGATCGCCCTTCTATTTTGGAGTGGCTTGCAGTTCATAGCGCTAATTATTCCAGTTGCCGTTTGTCACAATCTTGTTGCCAACACTGTAAATGGCCCACAAATCATAGGATTCAGGATTGTGACGGTTGGTTGACGAACAATCATAGAACCAGCTATTGAAAAAGCCAGTTGGCGTTGCCTTATAACTGTTATAAGGATCCTTCTCAAGGCTCACCGGCACAGTCAATAACATGACACCGGCGTTGGGATTGTCTGGTGTATAATTTGGATCAAGCTTGTCAGAACCAGGAATGGGTTTGAAAGGCTCATTCGACCTTAGCGGAACAGCACGAGGCTCAAGCGGAAGTGTGTAAAACTTCTGCGAATTGATTGAATTGGCAATGCCAGAACCCTGTCCCATATACTTCTCAATCGTCGATGAAAAGACATTGTTTTTCCCATCCAACGCCGCATACCCTGCCTTTCCTTTGGCCAAAATATTCTGATAGGTCACTCCTGCCAGCTCGTAGAAGAGCAAGTTCGTGCGTGAGGACCCCATATCATAATTGAATTGATTTGTGTTCCATGTGTTATCGATTGGATAAGAGCCCATCTTGTCCTTGTAGGCATCAATCATGGTGATGAGCGCATTTTTTTGGGCTTCCACCAGTTTGTTTTTCTTGGCCTCGCTTGCCATGGGAGCAAGATTAAGAATCAACGCAGCCAAGGCGCCAATGATGCCAATCACCACCAACATTTCAATCAAGGTAAAAGCGGCAGCACGGCGGCCAGCAGGTGAATTCGTTTTCAAGATCTGTCTCATATAGGTTAAATTCCGTTTTGTGATCGCAAGCTGCGGTTCTCACGCAATTCCAGTTCCATTCTCTCGCTGATCCATTGTTTCATCATGCTTTGATAATTGAGATAGCGCGAACGGGCAATACGTTTTATGCGGGCAAGCATCCGGGGATCAATACGCAGGGAGATGGTGACCGATTCAGCCAACTCATTGTTGGGAGCCGCTGAGCTCTCCATCAATCGCATGTCCAACCGCGTCTCCGCCCAATATGCCGCCTCGGCCTCTTCCCGATCGAAGAGCGGCACTTCATCCCAACTGGAAATTACGTTCATGGCTTATTGAGCTAATGCTTGGTTCAACCGCCTTTGATAGAAGTATTGTTCTTCCTTCTCAAAAGGGCGAGCGAAAATCACTTGTGTTTGCTTTCCGTTTGTCCGAAACACCGTAAAAATTCCAACTCCGTTTGCAGCGACACCCAGATTGAAAAATCTTGCCTGAACCGCATAACGCGGAGAGTCGGGCAAGAGCCTGACAGCAAATGGATCTTCAAAGGACTCTTCAATCGCCTCCAGAGTCAGCGTTTGATCCAAATTAAACGGCAAATTGTTCCAATCAAAGTCCATATTTCGTCAATCAAATGACAATGCAATGTAATTACATTGTATTTACGCCTCACTAAGGAAAAAGTCAATAGACTTCTGGCAGTTTGTTCCCTAAAAAAAAACCCCGCCAAAGGGCGGGGTCTGTAAATTGGACCAAACGATTAACGCTTGCTGAATTGGAAGCGTTTGCGAGCGCCAGGTTGACCGTATTTTTTGCGTTCCTTCATACGAGGATCGCGTGTCAAAAGACCAGCGGCTTTCAATGTGGGGCGCATGGCGGCATCCACAGTGAGGAGTGCGCGGGCGATTCCATGGCGGACAGCACCGGCCTGCCCAGCAGGACCACTGCCCTCAACAGAAGCGCGAACATCATATTTGGTGACGCTATCTGTAGCGGTAAGGGGTTGAACCACAACGGTGCGCAGGGCATCGGTTGTGAAATAGTTTTCCATTGCGCGGCCATTGATGACGATCTTACCTGTTCCAACAGCCAAACGGACGCGGGCAACAGCGGTTTTACGCCGACCAGTGCCGAGAAATTCTTGAACTTTCGTTTCTGCCATAATTTATCGTGCGTTGAAATTGAAGTTATTTGGCTGCCGCAAGAGTGGCGGGAGTCTGAGCCATATGGGGATGTTTGGAACCCTTGTAGACTTTCAGCTTGGTCAGCAAAACACGGCCCAAACGATTCTTTGGAACCATTCCCTTAACGGCGTGACTGATCAACTTTTCCGGAGTGCGTGCACGAACATCTGCAACAGTACGATAGTGTTCGCCACCTTTCCAACCGGAATAGGACATAAATTCTTTTTCCGTCTCCTTTTTGCCAGTGACACGCACTTTTTCAGCGTTAATCACTACGACAAAGTCACCTGCGTCGAGGTTAGGAGTGTAGGATGGTTTGTTTTTGCCGCGCAAAATGTCGGCAACCTGTGCGGCCAATCGGCCCAGAACAGCGCCATCGGCATCAATCACGTGCCATTTACGCTGGTCCAAATTTACTTTCGGCAAATACGTTTTCATCAAAAACTCTATCAAAGAGGGGTGAAGTTATCAGACAAATGAAGTATGTCAATAGCCAAAATACTTAGCCCCACTATTTTTCAGTGTTCTTCACCCGTTTTTCCAAATCTTTTACCCGCCGGAACAGTTCGGGCAACTGCATCATTGCAATATACTGGCGTTTTGCCAGGTGTTCGGGAACCGCAGGAGATCCCAAGTATCTTCCACCGTCATGAACGTTGTTTATCACGCCTGACTGGCCACCAATAACTGCTTGGTTACCAACTTTAATGTGTCCCACGATCCCTGCCTGACCTGCAATAACCACATAATTGCCTATTTCCGTGCTCCCGGCAATACCAACTTGCGAAATTATGATACAATTCTCACCCATTTTGACGTTGTGGCCCACTTGGACGAGATTGTCGATCTTGGTTCCTTTCCCAATCACCGTTGGTCCCAGGGCACCGCGATCCACTGTTGTGTTTGCGCCCAATTCCACGTCATCCTTAATTACCACCGTTCCAATTTGGGGAATTTTTCGGTGCACTCCTTCATCCAGCACGTATCCAAAACCATCAGCGCCAATGACGACTCCCGAGTGAAGGCGAACGCGTTTCCCAATCGTTGAATGAGGGTAAATTGAGACGTTGGGAAAAATCCGTGTATCTTCGTCAATCGAGACGCCATCACCAATGGAATCAAGCCCGAGCAAAACAACGCGGGCTCCAATCTGAACCCCTTCCCCAACAATGCAATGGGGTCCAATGTGAGCACTGGAATCGATTTTGGCTGAAGCAGCCACCACGGCGGTCGGATGAATTCCGGAAGCGTATTGCGGCTCCGGGAAAAACAGGGGCAATACACGCGCGTAGGCAATGCGAGCATTCTCCACACGAATCAGTGTCTTCTTGGTTGAAGTCACTTTGCCAGGAACCAGGATGGCAGAGGCATTGCTTTCCTCGGCCTTGGCAAAAAACTCCTCGTTTTCAGCAAAAGTCAGGTCGCCCGCCTGCGCTTTGTCTACCGGAGAAAAGCGGGTTAATGTGATGTTGCCATCTCCAATAACCTCTCCATTCACTTTTTGGGCAATTTGAGAAACAGTAAATGACATTTGAGTATTCGCGTGGATGTTAATCGTTAATCTTTCGCCCTATTGAAAACCTAAATTCCCCGCTCATCAATGATCTTGTTGCCTTTTCCCAAAACAACGACTTTGGGCTGCCAGTTCTTAGCCAGCTTTTCTTCAACTTGGGTAAAAGTCATTATGGTCAGCAAATCTCCTGGTTTGCCCAAGTGTGCTGCTGCTCCATTGAGAATAATTACGCCAGAACCACGTTCTCCCGGGATGACATACGTCTCAAAACGCTCACCGTTCTCCATGTTGCTGGCAAGAATCTTCTCGTATGCGTAAAAACCGGCTTTTTCCATCAACCCCACGTCGATGGTCATGCTCCCCTCGTAATTGACATTGCCACCGGTAATGGTGGCGCGATGAATTTTTGATTTCAGTAAAAAAACATGCATATCTCGACGGTTGAAACCGCCACGGCAGGCCCCCCTCTGCGGATTAACCCAACTGCCTTCAGCACCGCAGTTCCGCTATTATAACCTCAATACCCCCTCTTGTTCAACTGTTCTTTCGACTGGTCTCAATTAAAAACACGCTTTCCATCTCAAAAAGAGGGGGTGTGAGACAAGGTCTTCAAGAACTGATGGTAATTAAAAAAGGAGGCTCTCGAAAAAACGCATCATTCATCCTTCTCAGAAAGTTCCTGCCAATCACTTCTTTGAGAAAGGATTATAACGTTTTCAGCTTCAATCCGTGTCAGTTTGGATAAATAAAGTCCAAGCTAATATTGATGGCTGGGTGAAGGCTCTGCTTTACGGGACATGTCTTTGCTGCCGCCTCAAGTTTCGATTTGATCTCGGAAGTATAATTGGGGCCTTTTGGAAATATGATGCGCGTTTTAAGTGCCCCGATGCGGCGAACGGGGTCAGCCACCATTTCTTTTGTCACTTCGATCTTAAGTCCTTCAACGTTCAGATTGTTTCTTTGGGCAACCAATCCGATGATTGTCTCCATGCAAGCTCCAAGCGCGGCACCAACCAAGTCGGTTGGCGAAAAGGTTCTCCCTTTTCCTCCGTTATCCAAAGGAGCATCGGTGATCAAAGATTTTTTGGAAGGCGTGTGAGTGGCTTCACAACTCAGCCCTCCCTTGTAGACGATATCAATTTGAACTGACATAGCGGAATCAATTATAACAAACTTCTCGTTTTGCCGCAATTCCTTGTCTTTAAGAAAGACAAACTTTCCACACAACTCCAAAACAAACTGACCTGCGGAGGGGGCTAGCAAACTTCCACCTTCGCAGGTCTGTTCAACACGATCCTTTGAAACAAGGATCCCCTAAAATCTCACACTAAAAGCCTGCTTTCATTTGTGTTGGACTCAGTTGAGAATCTTCAGATTGGGAGTCATCCACATAGCTTGTGAGGGTCACTTTCTTTCGAAATTCATCCTCCTTAATCTTTCCGCCGCTCAATGCATCCAAATCAGCCTTCGAAACCGAGACCACCAGCATTGTGCGATTAGGAACGCCACCATCGACAACCCGCGATTGCTTAACTTCTTTTCCATTAACGATGGTTTTTGATCCCACCACGACTTTACGCCCCACCCCATTGACATTTGATCCGCCGTTGATGGTAACGGTGACACTTTCGCCCGACTTTAAAGAGCGGATGTTCGATCCGTTTTTCAATGCCTCAATGATGCGTTCCTGTAATTTGGTCACTTTATCACCATCAAACGCTTCGCCTGGAGGATCATCATTCATCTCTTCGAGTTGACCATAGACTTCTCTTTTTGCCTTTTCCCATTCAGAGGAGCTGCCAGTGGACTTCGGAGTGTCAGCCGGCTTTTCTGGTGCGACAAGGGGATAGTTCACGTTGAGGATGAAAAGTGCTCCAACCCCTTGTAAATAGAGAGAGCGAACAGAAGGCCCAGACGATGGCATGAAGACATCAATCCCCATGGCCTTGTAGCGCCGGGCTTCAGAACTGGCATTGTCATCCATCGATTTCTCCAGTAGATGCCGCATCACGGTCAGATCCTCGCTCAATTGAGTTTGAGCTTTTGCATCAGGAGCGGTTGTCCAGATAATCAGAGGAGCATCCTGCCTTTGAGAAGAACCAAAGCGTTTTCCGAAAAAACTGCCACCACCAAAGCTGCTTCCGTTTCCCGACGACGCTTTACCAAATCCCGATCCTCCCAATCCGGCCCTTATCTGCTCGGCTTGTTTCTCGATATCCCGTTTTCTCTTTTCGAAATCCTTCTTTATTTTTTCCATGTTTCTAGATAATTCCAAAGCATCAGCCTTATCCTCGATTTGCGCCGGAGGAGGCGGTGGAACTGGAGCTTGAATGGGCTTTGGAATGGGAACGGGAGCTTGCTTGGAATCATCAGTCTGAGCAATATCAGCCTCATCCTCGATTTGCGCCGAAGGAGACGGTGGAACTGGAGATTGAATGGGCTTTGGAATGGGAACGGGAGCTTGCTTAGAATCATCAGTCTGAGCAAAAGTTCCAACAACTGTCGTAATGAGTGCAGTTGAGATTATAACAAATAGTTTTTTCATAATTAGTTGAAACAAATGTTTTTTTGTTCTTGGTGAATTATTGAATGGAACGGTAATCGGTCAGTTGATTAAGTTGCTGGGCTGTCTTTCGAAGACCGGCGTCTGTGTGAACAGCGACGGTATCCACATCGGTTTTCAGGGTTGAATAGATGGTCTGCGCGTAAATGGCAGCCACTTTGTCGGCATGATCTGAAGCTGTGGTCAGGACATTCTCTGAAGCTCGAACAACCTCGGTCTGAATCATTTGAGCCAATTCCTGTTTCAGTTCCCGTTTTAGCTCCGGTTCAATCGCCGCACGGATTTGAGCCATGTCCGGTTTTGCAGACACGCGTCCCGCAGCAAATCCCAGGAGTAAAATCAGACATGCCGCAGCAGCCCATTTGAAGATCAACACAAAATTCAGAGTAACGCGCTTCCTTTGCGGAATCTTCCACTCGTCTAGCTGGGCCATTGTGGTTTTCATGGCAAGAACTTGCTCATGGCATTTCTGGCAAGTAGCAAGATGTTGTTCCATCTCATGATGTTTCTCGGGTGTTTGTTCCTTATAGAGGAACTGAACCCAATCTTCTGATGTGGGATGATTCATACGTTTTACTTGGATAAATTGTTTAGGGCGCCTTCCGGTCGAAAGGTCGGACGCAAGGCTCGATTAAGCCGAACCAGCGCTTCAGCCATTCGAGAATTTACGGTTCCTTCAGGCAGTTCCAGAATTTCGGCAATCTTGGACAGTTTCATATTCTCGTAGTGCCTCATAACAACAACAGCCCTGTAAATTTCGGGTAATTGCAAGACGGCCCGGCGAACAAGTTCCCCCTCCTCTAATCGAGCCGTCTGAACATCGGGGCCAGGCAAATCGGCAACACATTCCTCCCCTTCATTTGATTCACGATCATCCATCCACTTGGACCGCCGTTCAGTTGTTTTCGCAACTCGTCGAAACACAGGTTTAAAGCCACGCGCCAAAGGAATGTGGAAAACTTCGCCGACACCTCATATTCTTTGCGCCTTTGAAACAGCCGCAAAAACACCTCCTGTTTCACGTCCTCCCCCCGCTGCAAATCTCCCATCATCCGAACGCACAGACGGTAAATGGGCTCTTCCCACTTTTCCACCAAGCGGGAGAACTCCTCGTGGTCGTCGTTCATCTTCACGCGCCACATTGATTGTTCGTCTGTTCGAGCGCCGAACAGGGCTATTAGTGATTTCATCTTTGTGCGGGGCATCTGCTCAACCAGGTGCCGTTAACTGCCATCATATGATTAAACGCTTGAACCTTAAAAACCGTCGCACTTTTTTTGTGATATGTTCTTTTAAGCAACAAAAAATACGGTGGAAACAAATCAAAAAAATGGAAAAAAGGAATATCTGGAATGGAAATTCTCCAAGGCATTCAATGGACCAATAAAAAGCGATCAGGTTTTCTCTCCCAGGGCTTGAAAAAGGATTACATGAATTTGTGTTGTGTGCCTATAAATAATATGGACAGCAAGTTTGACATTAATCGAGAAAAACATTAGCATTTTTAGAATAAGTGATTGGTAATCATTGTACTCAACACAGGTAGTCTGTTGTCTGTAATTGGAGAGTAGGTGGCACACAAGTTGAGTGAGCCCAAAATGTCTGCTTCTCACGGAGAATTAATCCCATGATTGAGCATCTCATTCTACTCACTGGGGCTACGACCATTGCTTTCGGACTTTATTTGGTGGTAGACCAAGTGTTAAGCAGGAGCGAAAGAACCACACGGGAACATCGCTGGTTCTACTATTCTCTCGTTTTTGGAGTGATGGAGGTTATTTGCATTGGTTTTGGGTATCAGATCAGGCAGGGAGTCGTCATTGATGCGCGTGGGGCAGTGATTGCATTGTCTGTAATCAGCGGAGGTTATGGGGTTGGCTTTTCGACCACTATTATTGCTCTTATTACCCGATTGACAGTCGGTGGAGCAGGAATGTATGCAGGACTCTACGGCATACTTCTTGATTCTTTCCTTTCATTTCTGCTTGTCTGGTTGTGGAAAAAGCGCAAAGACACCCGTAAGGGCCAAATCGTGCTTCTTGCCATTTGCGGTCTGGCAGTGGGATGTTCGGAGGCCTTGTCTCTTCGATGGATTGGCACGTCAGCAGAAGGATACACCTATTTTCATGAAGCTGGATTGGATCTTTTTTTGACTCAAGTACTTTGCACCCTGTTGATGGGAAGCTTGATCCATATCCAAAAAGAAAGGCAACGATCAAGGGAGGTTTATCGAACGGCACTCTCAACGTCCATGGATGGATTTGTTCTCGTTGGAAAGAGCGGCGATCTCCTTGAGGTCAATCAAGCATTGGAAACAATGACAGGCTACTCACGAGCCGAGCTTCTTGGAATGAACGTTTCCAAACTGAAAGTTTCCAAACTGCAAGGTGGCATCCCAGCGTGGATTCAGGCGCTTCGAACTCAACCCCACAACCGTTTTGAAACGCAATGGTACTGCAAGGATGGAAAGATCATTGATTTTGAAGTGACCTGCAGCACCGCTCCTGAGTCTCTCGGAAGCATCTACGCCTTTCTGCACGATATCACGCAAGTGAAGAAAGACCGGGCATCCCTGCAAAAAAGTGAAGCCCGTTTCCGTCGCCTTGTAGAAGGCTCTCCCGACATCATTTACACCTATTCAATTAAAAAAGGCGGCTTATTCTATTCTTCCCGCACTGAGACCATTCTTGGCTATCCGGTGGATTATCTCTACACCCATCCATTCTTCTGGTTTGATTCCATCCACCCGGACGATCAACCCGCAGTTCGCGATGCCTTGAACAGCCTGCCGAAGGAGAAGTCCTTTGAAATCGTCTACCGCATACGGACCCGGCTGGGAACCTGGCGCTGGTTCCGAGATCGTTCCACCACACGGAGTATTGAGGGGGAGGAAGTCCTCATCGATGGCCAGGCAAGCGACATCACTGACCTGAAAGAAAAACAGGAAGAACTCACTCGCGTCTACAATCTCGTGCCAGACATGATCTGCGAATTGGATCACAATGGGCATTTCAACAAGTTGAACCAAGCTTGGGAACGTGTCCTTGGCTACACCGAAGCCGAAATGCACGGACGACATTTCACGGATTTTGTTCATCCTGACGACTGGGAAGCCACACAAAACATCTTTTCCCCAACAAATGAAGGCCAGTTGATGAATGAGTTTGTCAACCGTTATCGGCAAAAGAATGGTTCCTATGTCTGGCTGGAATGGTCAGCCTACTTCTCGCGCGATCTAGACCTGTTTTTTGGCTCGGCTCGCGACATTACAGAACACAAGCTGGATCAGATTGCATTGGATTCCACAAAGTCGCGTTTGCATCATCTACTCAGTTCCAGCCCCGTCGTCATCTACAGTTGCAATCCCACGGACGATTTTAAGATGACTTTCGTCAGTGAAAATGTCCGCGCCATGACTGGTTATGAACCGCAACAGTTCCTTGATGATCCTACGTTTCGAGGCGATCATATCCATCCGGAGGATTCTCCCCAAACCATCGTTGAATTCACTGATGTGCTGATAAAGGGCAAAAACAATCGCGAATACCGTTTCTTGACAAAGAATGGCACCTATCGTTGGACAAGCGATGTCGTTAATGTATTCCGTGATAAAAATGCCGATCCGGTCGAAATCATCGGTTCCTGGTTTGACATCACCGAACGCAAACAGGCAGAACAAAATCTCGAAGCAAGCGAGCGCCGTTACCGGCTTCTGGCAGAGAACAGCAGTGATATTATCTGGCTCTATAATCTCGCAACAGATCGATTTGATTACATCAGCCCATCGGTGGAAAAAGTTCGCGGATATACCGTTGAGGAATCCTTTCAACAATGTTTCTGGGACACTGTTCCTGAGAACATCCGCCCGATGATGAAGGAGCGACTTTTCAAACGCATAGCTGACATGGAGGCGGGAGACGAATCCGTACGTGTTCGAATAACAGAACTACCTCACATCCGTCGCAATGGCACTACCATTCCCACTGAAGTGGTGACAACCCTAATAACAGACGCCTCAGGAAAAGTGACTCACATCCAAGGTGTTTCACGAGACATCTCCCAACGAAAAGAAACGGATGAGCGGCTCCGCAAACTCAACAGGGCTCTTGAAGCAAGAAGTGAGTGTGCTCAAGCAATGATCCGGGCTTCTCAAGAGCAGGAATTTCTGGAACAGATTTGTAAAATCCTGGTTGACCAAGCCGGTTATCGCATGGCGTGGATCGGCTCTCCTGATGAGGATGAAGAGAAAACGGTCCGAGTGCTCACATACGCAGGCGCCAATGACGGATTTCTGGAGTCAGCCCATATTACGTGGGCTGACTCAGAATTTGGACATGGTCCAACGGGAACATGCATACGCAATCGCACTCCTTATTCCGTACGCAACATCGCCATCAACCCAGAAGTAAAGCCATGGCGCGAGCTTGCAGCAAAACACGGATATGGCTCTGCAGCAGCGTTTCCCCTGCTCTTCAATGGGGTCATGATCGGCTCATTTACTGTCTATTCAGCAAGGCCGGAAACATTTGATGAAAGCGAAATGGTCTTGTTGACAGAGCTGGCCGACGATATCGCCTTCGGTCTGTCAGCTCTCAGAACACGAGTTGCCCGATCCCGCGCAGAACAGGAATTGATGGCGCTGAACCAACAGTTGGAACACCGCGTTTTGGAACGCACCAGCGAGGCGTTGGACCTCTACAACAACGCTCCCTGCGGATACCATTCCCTCGGCCCCAACGGTATTATACTTCAGGTAAATGACACGGAACTAAAGTGGTTTGGATACCGGCGCGACGAGGTGGAAGGACGACTGAGGATGCCTGTGTTCCTGGTTCCTGAGGAATCCAGACGATTTGAAGAATACTTTGAGGCATTCGTTCTGAATGGCACCGTTCGAACCTGCGAGTTTGAGGCCTGCCGCAGAGATGGAACAAAGTTCAGTGTCCTGATCACTGCCGCAGCAATCCGCGACGCCAACGGGCATTTTCTCCGAACCCGTTCCACAATGGTCGACATCACAGAACGGAAAGAAGCTGAAAACCGACTACGCGCCAGCGAGGCAAAATTCCGCCAAGTCATCGAGATGGCTCCACTTCCCATCGGCTTGCTCAATGAAACCGGAGAAAACACCTATTTCAACAACCGTTTTACTCAGACTTTTGGATATACTCTCGAAGACGTTCCGACGTTGAAGGAATGGTGGGAAAAGGCCTATCCAAATGCGGACTATCGATTGCGTATGCAAGTGCGATGGAACGCCGCCGTTGAGAAAGCGGCTCAAGACCACACGGATGTTGAGCCTGAGGAGTACCTGATCACCTGTAAAAATGGGACAAAACTGTTTATCATGATTTCGGGAATCGCCTTGGGGACCAATTTCCTCGCAACGTTTCTGGACATCACTAAACTCAGGGAAGCAAACAATAAACTGCGCAAACTCTCACAAGCCATAGAATACTGCCCTTCGATGATTCTCATCACAGATGCCGCAGGGCGTATCGACTATGCAAACCCAGCATGGGAGCAAGTAACCGGGTATCGTCTCGAAGAAGTGTTTGGCCAACGGTCCAACATTCTCAAATCCGGAGTCCACCCAGATGAATTCTACGCGAAGTTGTGGAAAGAAATCTCTTCGGGACAAATCTGGCGTGGGGAATTGTGTAACCGAAAGAAAAATGGAAAACTTTACTGGGAATCTTGTGCCATCGCTCCGTTTCGCAATGAATCTGGAACCATCACCCATTACGTGGCTGTCAAAGAAGACATCACCGAACGCAAACAGGCCGCCGAAGAACTGCGCGAAGCCAAGAACGCCGCCGATACTGCAAATCGGGCCAAAAGCACCTTCCTGGCCAACATGTCCCATGAAATCCGCACGCCAATGAATGCAATTATTGGCATGCTGGATATTGTGCTGAAAAAAGGACGTCGCGGTGAGCAAGATATTCAATCGGTCTCCACCATCACACGGAGCGGTGAACACTTGATGCAGATTATCAATGATATTCTTGAAATGTCGCGTATCGAGTCAGGACGCGTCACGCTGAATCCAGTTTCATTTGATCTCCATCAGTTACTGGACGATTCGGAACGCATGTTTGCCCAGCGTGCCGAAGCCAGCCATCTCAATTTCCACGTGGAACGGATGAAGAAAATCCCCAATTTTGTGATTGGCGATGAAACCAAGCTTCGCCAGATTCTAATTAATCTTCTAGGAAACGCATTTAAGTTCACCCCCTCCAGCGGTTTCGTTGTATTGAGAGTAGAAGCCCTTCCAGAACCTGATGGAATGGTCCGTCTGAAATTCGAAGTTGAGGATAGCGGCCCTGGAATCTCTCCTGAGGACATCCAGCACCTCTTCAAAGCGTTCTTCCAAACCAACACGGGAAAACGCATGCCAGGAGGCACTGGATTGGGACTCACAATCAGCCGGGAGTTTGTACATTTGATGGGGGGAGATCTGACAGTCAGCAGTCAACTGGGCTCAGGCACCAAATTCCGTTTTGATGTCCAGGTCGGAATGGGAATTGACGCGGAAAAACACACTTCCACTCTCCAGATCAATCAGGTTTCACATCTGGTCCCTGGCACACCGCTATTTCGCATCCTTGTGGCCGATGACCGCGCTGTCAACCGGGAATTGCTCAGACAACTCCTGGAACCAGTCGGATTTGAGATTCGAACAGCCAACGACGGCGCAGAAACCATTTCCCTGTGTAAAACATGGAGTCCACATCTCGTTTTGCTTGACCTGAGAATGCCCGTCATGGACGGCTACGAAGCGGCAAGCGAAATCAAAAAGATTTTTGGGACATCCATTAAAATCATCGCCGTCAGTGCCAGCGTTTTTGTTCAAGACCAAAAACGAGCTCAAGAACACGGCGCAGACGCTTTTCTTGCCAAGCCGTTCCGAGAGTCTGAATTATTCGAAAAGATCAAACAACTCATCGGAGTCGATTACATCTATGAGAGTATAAAAACGGGCCTTGAATCCACTAATGCCACTCCCAATCAGAAAGCCTTCTCTTCAGATGCGATCCGTCGATTGCCGCCAGAGCTTGTCAATGCCCTGCGTGAGGCAACCTATCGCGCCAAATACGATGAAATGATATCGTTGTCAAATCAAGTGACCACAATAGACGCTCCTCTTGGAAATCAACTTCGTCAACTTGTGGAAAACTTTGATTACACGACTCTGCAAACAATTTTGTCAGACTCAAACTAACTCTATGAATCCAATCACAAACTCTCCAGCTCCACCCAATATTCTGGTGGTAGATGATACCCCCGCCAATCTTAAGCTGCTGGCCGTAATGCTCAAACACCACGGTTACAATGTCCGCCCAGCCCCCAGCGGCAAGCTTGCATTGGAAGCTGCCAAGCATGAACCGCCAGACTTGATTTTATTGGATATCAATATGCCCGAAATCAACGGATATGAAGTCTGCCAGCAACTTAAAGCAAATGACGCCCTGAAATCCATTCCCATCATTTTCATAAGCGCCCTGGATGATATATTTGACAAGGTAAAAGCCTTCAGTGTTGGTGGAGTGGACTACATCACAAAACCGTTTCAGTTTGAAGAAGTTGTTTCCCGGGTCAGCACGCATATTGCCCTCCGCCGTCAGGAACGCCAGCTTCAAGAAAGTCTGGCTCAATTGCAAGAGCTTGAGCACCTCCGAGACAGTCTTGTTCACATGATCATCCACGACATGCGGTCCCCACTTGCTGTCGTTGAAATGTGCATTCACCTGCTTGAAAAGCCAGACACTCTACCGAAAAATCAAATTGCGGAGGTCGTCACCAAGGCAGGAAATGCCACTTACAGACTTAATGAGATGATCACGCAACTTCTGGATATCAACCGCCTGGAAGCCGGACAGATGCCCATCAAAAAAGAGGCTCACGACCTTAACATCACTCTCCACGCCACCCGTAGAACTTTTTCAGCGCTGGCTAATGGCCGCCAGATCACCCTGGACATTCCCGATCCCAGCAAGGCCATTTACGATGAGGAAATCATCAGTCGCATTGTCGGGAACCTCCTATCCAATGCGTTTAAATTCACCTCAGAAAATGGTAAAATTGCAATGGTTGTTACTCAGGAAGGTGATCATTACCGCGTTGCCATTAAAGACAACGGAAGAGGAATAGCTCTGGAACATCAACAGAAAATATTTGAAAAATTCTGGCAGGCAGAACTTCGGAGTAAGCGTGTTGGTACCGGTCTGGGGCTGGCATTCTGCAAGCTGGCAGTCGAAGCACATGGCGGCCAAATCGGTGTGCAAAGCCAGTTGAACCAAGGCAGCACATTTTGGTTCACTCTGCCAATCGGTAATATTAACAATTGATAACGGTTCTGTTTGTCCTTGCCGATAAGCCAAAGTTTTTTTTAGTCCAGTAAAAGAGTCGGGATAACGAGAAGGAATCCATTTTCCATTCTGTCTCGCTTTCCACAAAAGGAGTGTCTCCATGGAAAAATTCCGTGTTTTTGCCAATCCTATTCAAAGTGTTGTAATGGATTGCAATGGGGTGTTTTGAAGATAACATGGCAAAAATCCGTCGAATTGAAGCACATGAAGACCCCGAGAATTTTTACTCTCGCCATTTTGGCAACTGCCATGTCGTTTATCCACGCACAGGCAGCCTCAGAAAACCTCACTGGTAGCAATGCTGAAAAGGTGGCTCCCGGTATCTGGCGCGTCCGCATTGGAACGCCAGAAAAATTCACTCCCACTTACTTTCGCTCCGCTCCAATCAGTGAAAACGGTCTAAAAACCGTTGCCAACACAGCGCCCCTCCCATTTCAGCCTGACAAAATCGGTTTTCAAACCAATGCCCGCGGCTGTGTTCTCGAATTGCCACTGACCAGCAGTGAACAGGTGTTTGGTTTCGGATTAAACACAAAACTCTTCAACATGGGCGACAGAAGAGTCTGGATTCGTCCAAGCGACAATCCGGAAAGCGAGGCAAACGATTCCCATGCACCAGTCCCCTTCTATGTGACAACGGCCGGATATGGTGTTTTCGTTGACAGTGCAAGGTATGTTTCGTTTTACGTTGGGAACACGGCCCTTGTCAAAGACCAGGTGCAATCCACTGAAAACAATCCCCAGGTGGCGACCAGCACCACGGATCTTTACAAGCAACGACTGCTCTCAGACAAGATCATGGTGATTGATGTCCCCGCGGCAAAAGGCGTGGACATCTATTTTTTTGAGGGACCGACAATGATGGAAGCCGTTCAACGGTATAACCTCTTTTCCGGTGGCGGCTGTCTGCCTCCGCTTTGGGGACTGGGTGTCTGGTATCGTGGCAAAGGGGATTTTAACGCAAAGGATTGTCTGAACTTGGGGAACCAATTTCGCGAAACCCATATCCCTTGCGATGTTTGGGGACTTGAGCCCGGCTGGCAAACACAGGCTTATCCCTGTTCATTCTTATGGAATGAGGGACGTTTTCCGAATCCCGAGCAATTCATTGAAAAAATGCGGGGAATGAACTTTCACATCAACACGTGGGAACACATCTTCGTTCACTCAAAATCCCCCATCTACGATGCCATCAAACCGTTGAGTGGTAATTTTCTGGTATGGAACGGTCTGGTTCCCGATTTTGGGGTGCAAAAGGCACGACAGATTTTTGCAGAACTCCAGGATCGCTCCCTGTTTTCCAAAGGAGTCGACAGTGTGAAACTCGACGAATGCGACAACCAGCCCGCAAGCCCGACGCCTTGGTCCTTTCCTGAATGTTCCACATTTCCATCCGGCATGGACGGCGAGCAAATGCACAATCTGATGGGGCTGCTGTATCAGCAGGTCATCAACGAAATCCCAACCAGTAAAAATCTGCGCACCTACAATTCCGTCCGCGCGTCATTCGCCCTGGCAGCCCCCCTGCCCTTTGTCATTTACAGCGACAGTTACAACCACCGCAACTATGTCCGGGCAATTGCAAAATCCGGTTTTAGCGGGCTTCTGTGGACTCCAGAATTGCGAGACGCCAATTCCATCGAGGACCTTTTTCGCAGAACCGAAACGCTGGTCTTCTCCTCGCAAACGCTTGTCAACTGCTGGTACATGAAAAATCCACCGTGGATGCAAATCAATAAGGACAAAAGCAATCGCGACGAGTTAATGGACAATCATGCGGAAGTGACCGCTGGAATACGAAAGTTGTTTGAGCTGCGCACCAGCCTCATTCCCTATCTCTATTCCGCCTTTGCTCAATACCATTACAATGGCATACCACCATTCCGCGCTGTGGTGATGGATTATCCGCAAGACACAAACACTTGGAAGCTGGATGACGAGTATCTTGTCGGCCCCTCCCTCCTTGTGGCACCGCTCTTTGAAGGAGAGAAGAAGAGAATCGTCTATTTACCCACAGGCGATTGGTATGATTTTTGGACTGGAGAAAAATTTGCAGGTGGACGTAAACTGGAGATAAGCAAGCCAGTTGACCAAATCCCAGTGTTTGTCAAAGGCAACACCTTGTTACCGATGGCAACCCCTGTGGAATACGTCAAGCCAGACACTTGTTTCCAAATCTGTGTCCGGGTCTACGGTTCAAATCCGCAACCCTTTGTCTTGTTCGAGGATGATGGCACAACCTGGAACTTTGAAAAAGGCGCGCAAAACCAGATTCAGTTGTCATGGACCACGGAAAAAGGTGGCCAGACAACTCAACAGGGTGGTTACAGCGGCCAGGGCAGATTTAAAGTCGAAGAATGGAAAAAGCAGTAAATATATGCAAACACGTATCGTTTCAAACATAATCTGTCTGACAGGCGCATGCCTTTTTCTGACAGGAATGGGGACCGGCGTCCGTGCGGCGTCCGTCAAGGTGGATGATCTGCGTTGCGAGTATCTGAAGAACCCGCTCGGGCTGGACGTGTGCCAGCCTCGGTTCAGTTGGAAACTCGTCCCCACCAGTAAAACAGCCCGAGGCCAGCGTCAAACCGCCTACCAGATTCAAGTGGCTGATTCCAAGGAATCTCTCAGCAAAGCCACTCTGTGGGATTCCAGCGTGATNAAATCCGATCAATCGGTCAACGTTGCCTATGAAGGGAAAACACTGGAATCCGGTCACCAATATTTCTGGAAAGCCCGCGTTCAGGATGAAAATGGCAAGTGGACCAGTTGGAGCCAGCCCGCCACGTGGACCATGGGATTGCTCGATAAGAATGAATGGAAAGCACAATGGATTGGCTCAGGAAAATCTTTCGTGCCGGATAAAGGCAGCCCTGTCAATAATACCACGCCAGATCCCTGGTTCCGAAAGACCTTTGATCTCTCCGGAAAAGTCACTCACGCCCCCATTTACGTCGCATCTGTCGGTTATCATGAACTGTATGTGAATGGCAAAAAAGTGGGGGATTCAATCCTTGCTCCCAGTGCCACCGACTATAAAGTCCGTGCGCGTTATGTCACATACGAGATTGCCCCCTACCTAAAACCGGGCCGTAATGTGATTGCGCTCTGGCTCGGATCTGGATGGTCAATCTACGTGAACTACCAAACCGCAGACAAACCCCGCGCCCCAATCGTCATGGCTCACGCTGATATTGAACTGGCTGACGGCAGCAAGGTTCAAGTTGTCACGGACGAAACTTGGAAGACTCATGACAGTCCCAACACCGTTCTCGGCGAGTGGCAATTCACAAATTATGGTGGCGAACTGTATGACGCCAACAAGGAACTTCCCGGCTGGAATGAAGTCTCACTGGATGATTCCTCCTGGAAATCCGCCGTTGTCCACCATCCCAACCTCATTCTCTCGGCTGACAAAACAGAACCCAACCGACTGGAAACTGAGCTGAAGGCCATTGCCATTGAAACCACCACCAACGGCGCCTATCGCGTTGACATGGGGTCAAATTATTCTGGATGGTTTGAGATTCAGCTCTCAGGAAATCCCGGAGACCGGATCAACTTCCAGTTTTCTGAACGACCGAATCGGGACATGACACACAACATGCACAGCTCCTACATCATTGGCCCCAGTGGCAAGGGAACTTTCCGCAATCATTTTAATTATGGGTGCGGACGTTGGGTTAAAATCACCGGTCTTCGAGAGAAACCCCAGCTCAATCAGATTCGTGGCTGGCTTGTCCGCACTGATTATCAGCGCACCGGTGGATTTGAATGCGATCAACCCCTGCTCAATCGCATTTACAACACCACTCTCTGGACTTACGAATGCCTGAGCCTCGGCAGTTATGTGGTTGACTGTCCGCAACGTGAACGCATGGGCTACGGCGGTGATGCACATGCCACAACCCGCACCGCGCTCAACAATTATTCCCTGGGAGCATTCTATACCAAGTGGATTCAGGATTGGCGTGATGTTCAGGACACTAACGGAAACCTCCCCTATACCGCGCCCACTTACTGGGGAGGCGGTGGTCCCGGCTGGAGCGGCTATTGCATCACGCTGCCATGGGAAATCTATCGTCGTTACGGAGACATCCGCATCTTGAAGGAAAACTTCGCTATGATGCAGAAATGGCTCGCTTTTGTGGAAACCAAAACCGCCAAAGACATGCTCGTTCGCTATGGTGGTGAATGGGACTTTCTCGGTGACTGGCTCTGGCCCGGTGCACAGGGTGTCAACGGTGACACAAAAGAAACGTTGTTCTACAACAACTGCTACTGGATTTACAATCTCAGGACTGCTACTCGTGTGGCAGAAATCATCGGAAACAAAGAGGCTGCTGAAGCTTATCGCAGCAGGGCAAACACGGTTGCAAAGGCAGTTCATACCACCTTCTACAATCCGGCGGATTCCAGTTACGTAAATGGATTCCCCGCCTACCTTGCCATTGCACTGCTCGTTGATGTTCCTCCGCAAGACGTCCGTCCAGCCGTGTGGCATCGCCTCGAAAAGGAAATTCTGGAGATCCGCAAGGGGCACATTCACGCTGGCATCACCGGCGGAGCGTTTTTGTTCAAAACCTTGATTGAGAACAACCGGAACGATCTCGTCTATCCAATGGTCACAAAAGAGGATTACCCCGGATGGGGGCAAATGCTCAATGACGGAGCCACGACCTTTTACGAGGACTGGGAACATGTGGAATCATGCCTTCACAGCTCCTATCTGTATGTGGGTAGCTGGTTCAATGAATGTCTGGGCGGCATTCAGCACCCGGATGCAGGCGGATTCAAGAGTTTTGTCATTCATCCTTGGATTGATCCCCAACAAGGTCCCCGCCATGTTCGTTCCCATTACGATTCCCTATATGGCCGGGCCGCCACAGAATGGTCTGTCAATGGAAACGCTGTCCAGTTAAGCGTCACGGTTCCACCAAACACGGAAGCCACGCTCCAATTGGACAAAGTCAAATCCTCAACATTGACAGAGAATGGTCAATCGCTTGACAAGAGCAAGGGAATCACAATTCTCTCCGGTGAGAAAGCCACTCAACTACGCCTGGAACCCGGCCACTATGAGTTCAAAGGCAGCTTCTAACCTGGATTAATCTGATGGACAACTCCGTTTGGGGTCCAATTCCCCAAACGGAGTTTTTCCATTCCGCTCTTCCTATTTTCAAATCAAACACTCTCATTAAAATGAAAAAGACTCTGATGATAGGCCTCTCCCTGGCACTTCTTTCAATCGCGGCAAGCGCCCAACAGGAATCCGTCATTGCTGGCGGTCAAAAGGTCTGTTCCTTTGAAGGCAGGCTCACAAACACCGTTCATTATGACTATCTGATGTTCAAACCCAGGGGGTATGATGCCAACGGGACAAAGAAATGGCCGTTAATCCTCTTTTTACATGGTTCAGGAGAACGAGGAACCAATGTACAAATCGTCGCCAAACATGGAATTCCAAAGATTGTCACAAACAAGCCTGAGTTTCCCTTCATCACAGTATCGCCACAATGTCCCGATGGAGTCTGGTGGTCTTCTGAAGCACTGCTTGCGCTGTTGGACGACGTCATTGCCCACAACGCAGTGGATACCAATCGCATTTACTTGACAGGATTGAGCATGGGCGGCTTTGGCACCTGGACTCTGGGAACCTGCCATCCAGAACGTTTTGCCGCAATTGCTCCCATTTGCGGGGCCGGACAGATCATTGATTTCTACACTACTGAAGAAAATCCTGAAAAATTGAAAGCTCTGAAAACCCTTGGTGTCTGGGCTTTTCATGGGGATAAGGATTCAGCGGTTCCGATCGAAGAAACGGTTCGAATGGTAAAATTCTATCAGAATTACGGCTGTCAGGATGTGAAATTAACGGTTTATCCAGACACGGGCCATGATTGTTGGACGGCCACCTACGATAATCCAAAGCTATACGAGTGGTTTCTCCAACACACCCGGGGAAAATAATCGTGCAACTGGACAATAAATCCGCGTTTCACTGTCCTTTTCCATCACAGCCTTAGAACAAGGAGAACATCGCGGTTTTTCCGGATGCATGGCCTCCGGGGATCTGAATCTGGCTGATGCGGAACACGGCTCCTGTGGGATTATTTGGCACGTAATGAATTTCCCAGTGGTGCGCAGCCACAATCTGTTGCACCACGGCCAATCCCAGACCTGTGCCCTTTTGTCGTGTTGTGAAATAGGGCTTAAAAATCTCGCACACATGCTCGGGAGCAACTCCATGTCCATTATCACAGACTTCAATTGTCACCTCATTTCCCCCCTGCTTTCTACCAATGATTTGAATTTTCCCTCCCGTCTCAACAGACTGGATCGCATTCAAAACCAGATTGAACAGAGCCTGACGCAGCATTGCTTCATCCGCCAAAATGACAATTTGCTCTCCCTGGACTTCAATCTGGATTTTCTTCTCCTCAAGATCATACCCCAACGCCCGTGACACTTCTGTGGCCACTGCAAAGAACTTCACATTCATGTAATGAACCTCGCGTGGGCGTGAGAAATTGATGAATTCATTCAACTGCGCAGTCACGCGATCGGTTTCATCAATGATCTGAATGGACTTTTCGCGAACGTCTGGAGGAACCCCCTCTCCCTTTGAAATTAGCTGTGCCAGACCACGAACAATGTTCAACGGATTACGCGTCTCGTGCGCCAACCCCGCAGCCGCAAGGTTCATTTGTTGGAGATGCAAGTTTTGTTCACTGGCACGAACCAGACGAATCTGAAGTTGTGAATTTCTCGCAAGGTTTCTCCAGGCCAGTCCGGTACCAACCACAGAAATTGTCCCCAGAATTCCAATGATAAAACGCAACAACAAATCCTCCGCAAAGATCGGCTGCAGCGATTTTGTTGACATGACAATGATGAAGCTATGCACCCCTTTTTTCTGAATGGTCTTTTTGAACTCCTCTTCGCTCATCCAGAATGGGCGGACAAAATAGGAATCATTGGTGCCTGGACCTGGGCGCCACCAAGGAGAAGGTCTGCCACGCGGGGGTGGCGGAATGGCGTTTGTCTGACCAGCCACACGGTTATCGAGTCTATGCTGCTGACCATTTTCATCCGGAGGAGGACGCCTGTCAGGATCATCCGCATCGTGTGGGGGACGCGGCCCATTTTCGTCACGTCCTGGACCACGAAAATCATTGGTTCCACCCTTTCGATTATGATTTGTCCCGAAGGGCCGAAAAATATCCCGCGCGGGCATGACAAGTGACAGATTGGTCAATTGCACCTCTTGCGTCAGGTTGGTTCCCAAATCGACGAGATTGACCAGCGTGACTGAACTTCTCCCCCATCGAACCCCTCCTTTGAAAGCCCCTTTCGGCAATGGCTCAATGCTATCGCCAGCAGAGGCAATGATTTCATCAACGGCATTGAGCAGAAGAACGGAGGATGGATCCCCGTGTTTCACCAATTCCTTCAACGCCGATTCCAAACGTTCCGGGCTGACAATGCCAAAGAAACGTTGGGAACGCATGAGCATTCCCAGTGTGTCAGATATGTCTTTCGCGCGATTCACCAGAGCCTCACGGGCTCCGGCCTTCACGTGGGAATGCTCCGCCATCTGCCATCCGATCAACAGAGCCCAGACGGCGGACAACATTCCATAGACTATCCAATCACGGCGTTTCATTTCTTTTTCTTGTCTTTGTCACCCGTGGCGTGTTTTGGAGATTTAACCGGCAATCCTTCGAGGAACCGATCCAATTCCTGTTGTTCAAAGGAGGTCTGTTGCATCTCAACTTTCTGAGCTTCACTCATTGTCAGCGATGCCATTTCAGCCGGGCTGCGAACCACGGTCGGAATCAGGAAAATGAACAACTCAGTCTTGGCATCGGTATTCACGCGACGACGGAAAAGCGCCCCCATCCATGGAATGTCCCCCAACAATGGAAGCTTGCTTTCCGTCTGGATTTTTTCGTTCGAAATCATGCCACCAATAATCACCGGCTGCCGGTCGGGAGTGACAACCACTGTGTTTGCTGAGCGCGTCGAATACACTCGTGCGTTCACATTTGAAGATATCTGTACATATTCATCCGTCAATGCAGAGATTTCAGGATTTACAATCATCTGGATCAACCCATCCGACGTAATGAACGGTGTGACACGTAAAATAATACCGATATCTTTGTATGTCACCGTATTGATCTGGCCAATATTTGCACTGTAAGTTGTGCCAGTGATGAATGGAACTGAATCACCAACGGTGATGGTCGCCGGCTGATTGTTGATGCACAAAATGGAAGGACGGGAAAGAACCTCCGTTTTTCCTGCTGAAGCAATTGCTCTGAGGGTTGCGGAAAAGTTATTTCCCAAAACCTGATAGAGTCCCTGCCCAACCGGGCCACTGGCCCCGCTGGCTCCCACGTTGTTCAGTGCAGCACTTGCCACTGAGGAAGTGAAACTGTTTGTAATTCCACTGTCCGTGCGTTTATAAGTGCCATCCACACCGATATCCAACCCGTTGTTCAGGGTGACTTCCAAAAAGACCACCTTGATCAACACCTGTGGCTTTGGTCGGTCCAGGTTTGAAATAACCTGGCTAACATACTGGGAGGTCTCCTCATCAGTAATAACAATAATCCGCCGGGTTTCGAGATCCCCCGTGACCGTGGCGTCACCCACCATGGTGCTGTTGTTATACTGGCGGGTTGAACTGCTGCTACCGCTGCTGCCATAGCCGCTACGGCTAGAACTCATGCCGCCAAAGCTGGACATTCCACCGCCGCTACGCGACCCACTGCTGTAGCTGCGTTGCTGGGCTTGAGCTGGTGCTGAAAACCAAAGAATGGAGCCTGCCAGAGCTAATAAGCAACCAAATCGAAAGACTTTTGTGTTCATATTCATCACTATTTTCTAGGGTTGAAGCATCAGGTTAGTTCGATGAGTTGCTTGAGCCAAACGAGCTGGTCGAAGTTGATTGTGACTGCAACTGAGTACTTCGGGTGACCAACGGATCGGTGGTCTGACTGGTTGCAGTGCTTGTGGTAGTGCGAGAATTGGATGTCTGGAACATATCTTCCAACACATAGAGAACATCACGCACGTTGGCATTCTGCAGCGAATAGACATACACCTTCTGTTTTCTGGCGGGATTGTTGTCTAATTTTAAAACCATTTCAGCAATGGACTCCATCAGCGATTTATCAGCGCTGACCACCACAGATGAAGTGCGGGCATCCGCCACCGCAATCACCTTATTCTTCCGCTTGAGCCGGTCGCTTGTGTCTGAAGAACTGGAACTACGACGATTGTTACCGCCAAAACCACCCATTCCCGGAGGACCACCAAAGAAACCAAAACCACCTCGGCTTCCACTGCTACTACTGCTGCTGCTCGAAGTATCATCAGGGAAGAGCGACGTTAGAAGCTCGGCCATTTCCGTTGGATCAGCAGATTTCAACGTAAATAGACGCACTTCCGCCTGATCCTCGGTTTGAACGTCCAGATCTTTGACTAGGTTGGATATAACCATCATGATATCCTCAGGTGCGCTAACAATGAGAGCGTTGCTGGTATCATCAGATACAGCCGAAATCCGTGTTGACGCCTTTTGAGAACTATCACTGGTACTGCCACCACCGCCTCGGGAGCCCGGACCACCAAACATCATCGGGTTCATCCGGCCAAAACCACCACTTTGCCCGCTCGTGGACGATCCGGAACTTGGAAATAACTCCTTAACGATTGTCACCAATGATTTGGCATCAGCATATTGAAGCGTAAATACTTTGATTGTGTTTGCACCAGAACTGGCCGCATCCAACGCGGTAACTAATTCAGCTACGCGATGAACAGTCGTTTGCGTGTCCGTGATGATCAGCGAGTTTCCTGCTTCGTTTGCCGTAATACTTGTATCCGAGGGCAGAAGAGGCGCTAAATCATTTTTCAACTGTGTGGCATTGAGGGAACGCACGGGAACAACCTGTGTCACGACCTCGGCGTCCTTAGGAATTTTATCTGGATTGTTACCGCTCTTGATTGGTATGTCACGACGACGGGCTTCTTCACGTGTAACAATTGTCAGGATTCTGCCGTTCTGTATCGCCGCATAACCATTCTTATTCAAAACGGAATTCAGTAAAGCCACCGTCTCCTCTTTGCTCAGCGGAGTCTTGCTCCAGAGATCGACTGTTCCTTTGACATCGGTTTCCAGGACGATGACAAAACCGGCAGCATCGCTCATGTAATTTAGAACCATTTCCATTGGCGCACCGCGCAAGTTTGGACAAAGTCCCTTGTCCCCAAAGGATGCAATGCTATTGGTTACAACAGATGTAATATTAGTGCCATTGGCAGCCACGGAATTGGTGCCATTCGCACCAGGAACACTGCTGGCTTCACCAGCCTTTGCGGCGCCAAAAATGGTTCCCTTCGGAATGACGTTGGTACGCACTGTAGCGCTTTCCTTTTTCACTCCAGAAGTTTCGGCTGCCACGTTTCCTTGTTCTTCCGGACCAGCCATGGGGCCGCCCTGTTCTGAAGGGCCACCAGGACCTTCCCCACCGCCCGGCTGACCGGGCTGTTCATTGCGAGGTGGCTCCTGTGCTATGGGTGGATCGGCAGGCTGGGCTCCTGCGGAAACAACGAGTCCGCCGGCGAAGCTGGCCAGCAAAATGGCTTTCTTAAGAGATTTCATTTACTTAATTCCTGTTGACGTTTTTGCATTAATCGTTTCATGACTTCGTTTTCCGAGGCATTCGAGCTTGAAGGAGCATCATTGCTTTTACTGACTGTCTCACTCGAAGAGCTGGATGTCGGTGGAGGCGCAAACGACTCACTTGCAGCCGCCTCGGACCACGGGCCCGCATCCACGCGTTTCATCTGCATCCCAACTTTTAGTTCAAATGGCGCTCCATTGGTCGGGGCCAGTTTGACGCTGTCGTAACCGATTTCCAAAATCTTGTATTCCGCAATGTTCTGGGTGATCTGAAGTGTTTTGTGAAAATCAGCATCATTGCCATCAAAAAAGGCAAAACGCCCTTTTTCATATCTCATTGTTCCGAGCAGCTTGAAATAATCCACTTTTGACACCTTGGCACGATGGCGTGGTCCTGCATAGGTCCCTCCCATTCGGCTGGCATCGAAAATATTGTGCTCGTAAATGATTTTAAACGCCGAATATTCCAACTGACCTTGAGCATTGGTCGGTGCTGGCCGATTGGTCTCTGCATTTTGAGGCTCACCATTTGTTCCCTGATCTGTGGAATCCAAAGCATGGGCTGCAGATTCTGGAGCAGCAGGTGAATTGGTTTCTTTGTCAACTGAAACAACAGCGTTGGTCATCGGCGTGTTGTTTGTCACCTTTAACGGCGCTTCAGCCCTTCTGACAATCGCCGAATTTGTCGCGTAAGCGGTTCCTCTATCCCGCCGTATCAGCCCGGCGCCATTGGTGGGAGCAGCGTTCTGCGCGATCAAAGGCAACGTCAGCAGCAAAAGCGAAGTTGTAAGGAAAAGTGATTTCATCATTGTTCCTGTGGGTTGATCACAAGGCCGCTGACCTGCAAACCAAGTGAGAGTTGAGCTCCATTTGTGTCATGAGAAACCAATTCCACCGTTTCGATCCTTATCGCCAGAGGATCTTTTTCAACCTCGTAAATAAAACGCGAAAGACTTTCGATATTTCCCGTGGTATCAGCCCGGCATTCCAGGGTGATAAAGTCTTCGTCTGTCGGTTTCCATTGGGGCTTCAGAGAGGAAATGCTGATCTGACTGGTCTGAGCCCACCGGTCAAACGCCTTGTAAAGAACGTTTTCGGCGAGGGTCTGATCTGCTGGAAGCGTATTAGTCTGCATGTGATTCCAGTGGTTTTCCGTAATGACCCGACTGTTCAAAATTCTCTGTCCTGTTTCAATGGAACTGGCCAGATCCTTGATGCGCGCCTGCCGGGCTTTCCATGTCTTAATCAACGGTTCGAGCACCAGACTATCCCCTGCCAGCAGGACAAGTCCCGCTATGGCAACAATCGCCAGAAATTTTTGGCGGTTCTTAATTTGCATTTGAATTCTCTCCTTCCCATTGGAGGTTAAACGTAATCAGAATATTGGGTGGCAGTCCCCGACTTTGTTCCAGATTGACTTTCGCTACCCCTTTGATTGCACGTAGTTTATCCAATAATTTTATGGAAGATGGCGAGTCCGAAGCAATTGCCGTACATGTGACAATGGAATTTCCACGCAACTCCAGAGACTTGGCCGTCACACTGCCATCCTGAGGAAACGCTTCCGTGATCTTCTTTATGACTGTCATTGAGTGGAACGACTCATCAAACCATGGTCGAAACCGCCGGATTTGCTTCTGTGAAAACTTTAAACCTTCGACTTCCTTCTTCATTCCATTCCACTGGCTTTCGAGTCGGCTGATCTGCCATTGTTGCCAGCCGAAAATCCCCAATACGCAAAGCAGAATAAAACCAACAACTCCCCCGGCTAGCACGAGTTTCTGGGATGAAACCTGATTTGAAAAATACTGCTGCAGCGGATTGACCTTTGGTGGCAAATATTCGAAGGGTTGCGCTGCACCGCCCAGATAGTGAACCGCCAAAGCCAAGGCCGGAGTAAGCGGACCTTCACGTGGAACGACATTCTCAAAGTGCCCGGGTGAACATTTGTCGATTAATTCGACATTCAATCCCATGGTTAAAGCCCGAGGCTGAATATCATCCGCAAACTGACGCGCCTGTTCGCCTCGTCCAAAAATCCGCAACTTCTTAATTGTTTTTTGGAATCCTTCTGGAAGCTGTCCCAACGTAATACGTATCTCGCGAGCCAGAATATCCGCATCCAAGCGTCTTGGCCCTCCCTCAGCATCGCTCCCACCGTCTAAAAAGCGCAACGCCGCAATGCCACCACCACAAGTTGCCTGCAATCCCACGCTCCCATATCCGATCAATAACGATAGAATGCCCTCTTTTTCCGTCGGGTCCTGCAATGCAGGAAGCCCCAATGAAAAACTGTGAGGTCGAAGTTGAGCGGCCTTGAGAGCCGCCTCCATATTGGCAATCTGCGCCTTTGCAATAGCCACCAAAGCGGCCTGCTTATCCTTGCCTGCAACAGCGATTGACTGATTCAATGTCAGCGTGTCCAATGCATTTGGAAAGCCGCGTTCCGCCTCAATCTCAAGGAAACTGGCCACATCCGCTTCCGCCAGCTCCGGCAAAGTCACGTGCAACGTCAATGCCCAACTTTGTGGCAGGCAAACCACGCATTTTTTTTCTCGAATTCCAGCCTGTTCCAGTTGGTTGCGAATCTCGCGTCCAACCAATTCAGGGTCCCCAGTCATCGGGGACAATGCCAGCGTCGCATTCAACGTCTTGGTAAGCTGGAAGGAGCCGTTACTGCGGCGGACCGCCACAACATCAAGCCGGTTCCCCTCGAACGAAAGTCCGAGTATCGAGGAAGGTCTTTTGTGTTTAAAATGAATCATCGTGTTTCCTTGGAAGTCAGGATTTGATTGCGAACATCACTTCCCAATGCCCAGCCCAAATAGCTGAGATCTTGTCTAAAAATGATCTGGGGAATTCCCGTGCTCGTATCAAATACAAACCGGATGCGCTTGTATCCACGGTTCTGATGCCCCACTGCGGCAATGTCCGCCGTAAACTGGTAGCTGTGCGTTGTCAGATTGCTGGCACTGGCCGGGATGTTCGTGCTAAGCACGGTTGCCACCCAGGCAATTGTTTTCAGACTGGTGGGATTATTGCGCCGGTAGGCCACCAGTTCATTGGCCATGTCAGATGTGAATCCCTCCAGAGAGGCAAGAACCAATGCCGAAGCCGTGTTCACGTTGATCAGCCCCTTGATCGGCGAGTTTGTATTCACTGCAAGGCTGTCCGCAACTTTCTCAAAATCGGATACGGTAAGAACAGAGGACACCTTATTATAAAACTGCGCCATGCTGGTAAACGTTGTTCCAGTGGCTGCCGAAACCACCTTGCTTGCAAGGTCAGTGGAAAGCTTGTTGGTCAACGCCGAGAGAAGGGATGAAGAATCGTTGACACTGACTCTGGCATTACCATTGGTATCCAGGTTGGGATCGCTTGTATACACTGTCAAATACTCAAGCAGCCCAGGATCAAGCCGGCCATCACGATTATCCACAGGAGGGGTGACATCGCCATCGTTTTCGTTCGGATCGAGAACGCCATTCAAGTTGGCATCCTCTCCGAAAAGAATATCCGTCGTCATTCCATAGACCATGCGCAATTCAAAGACACTCTCAAAATTCGTCCCCTTCATATAGTATGGCGGCTTGAGTGTGCTGTAGGACGTGTCCATTGCCCCACCCAAGGAAGAGGTCTCATTAGTTCTCCCCTCCCAATTCAAAATGGAGGCGACCAGATCTATAGTCATGTAAGGCAGATAAACCAGATTGGTATAAGCAGCCGTATTCAGGTTCAGTTTTGATGCTTCATCTATAAGCCCAAAGGTGGGAACCGTTGCAGAGGAAGCATTATCATTATCTGCCCGCCCAATAATCCAGAAAAGCCCTTTACCAACCGGGACAGCCTCAGATTGATAAGTTTGAATATCCGGTAAATATCCAAGATTATTAGATAATACCAGAGTGACGTATCGGGCTGCGCCCTCAATGGCCTGATCCGCCTCAGCGCTGGCTTCGCGATTGTCCGCCGCACGCAATTCAAAGGACATGGAATGTCCAAAGTAAAGCGCCAGACAAATGAGACCAAAGGAAATCCACATAACAATGATCAGCACCGCACCGGTGTTTTGTCCACCGGAGGGAACCCTGTCATTTGAGTTGTGGATTTGAATTTTCATTAACTATTGGTTGATACTGGATAAACCATGATTGGAACCATGAGGTCAATCGGCAATCTCATGTCCTTGCTGTTTCTGTCCCTGGCAATCTCGATTTGAATTCGAATGGCCGCGGGGATGTTGACGCTGTTAGTCGAGCTTGAACTATTGGTGCTGGACAGGCTGCTCGTCGTGCTTGAGTTTGTGGACGAGCTGGTGGAATTTGTGCTCGAAGTGTTACCCCAGGTATCCAGCCAGTTCGTTCCATCAAAAAAAGTGACCTGCAACTTGGAAACGTTTTCCAAAAGGATCTGCTGATCGGGAGTTTCAGTGGATGTTGCCAGCAGATTTCGGTAAACGGCCCGAACCAGATTCCTGCCCGTGCCCTGCCCCCGGCTGGACGAGGTTTGCAACAGGTAATCCACTTTTTGAATATCGCCCCATGGATAATAATCGTCCACATGACCGCCGGCGTTATACAATTCCAGATACACGGTGCCATCCTGATTTCCAAAAGACTGTGCGCTAAGGCCACTGGAAGTTCCGCTGTTCATTTCTCCCGCCAACAACACCCCCGGAAGCACGACATTTGCCAAATCCTTTCTCATCACCTTTATGGCATTCTCCGCGGGGATCGACTCTTCGATCGCCTGGGTTGCGCTAACTTGCAGGTGAAAGGCTCCATAGTAAACGCCGTTCAATGCGGCCAAAACAATCGCAAACACGGTGACAGCAATGAGCACTTCAATCAAAGTGAATGCTCTCTCAAAGAGGCGGCTCCGCCACAAGATCACGACAGTTCCACTCCCTGTCCGGGCACTGGCTAAATTCAACTGTTGTGTCATTAAGATCATTGGCGAACCAAAGTGGTCAACAGCACGGAGTATTCACGCCCCTGTGCCGTGTAAAAAACTTCCACAGAAACCGATCGCATCGCGTCCAACGTCCAAAGCTCGCTCCGCTGAACCCAATCAAACTTGACTTTCCCATAATCGGTGGAACCACGACGCACAGCCTGCGTCCAATCGTGGTTGATCACCGCCTGATTCAACAAAAACTCGGCTTCCCGCACTGCAAGCGTCTTGCGGACCGCCACATCACCAGCCAAACTGGCAATACGCACCCCCTGCACAGCCACTGGAATGACAACAGCCATGAAGACCATCGCCGCCAGCACTTCAACCAGCGTAAAACCCGCTCGCGCGGACTTAGCGAAACGCTTTTTCGATTGCCTCATTTTGTTGTGAAATAACATAACAAAGCCCGTTCAACGCCTTCGTCACATAGACGGGGTTACTGTTCTTTGCCTGTATGGCAATGTATTCCGGACTCGTCACATCAAAACTACCGTCCGGATCAATGCGAATGGCCGGCAGTGAACGGGTGCGGTTCACAGACGTCATCACGCTGTAGCGCACCTCCATCTGCACATCGCTGTCCAATTCGAGCTCAACGTACTTCGTATCCTCAAAGGTCGAATAACCTGGCGCCAATTCCAGTCCATACATCCCCTTCTTGACGTCAAACCAGAGAATGGTCGGAATCCCTTCCGATGCCGCCCGACTCTGACCATAACGAATCAAGGACAAAATCCGCCGTGCCTCCGACTCCTGTTTTCGCCCCCGGAAGAAACCTCCGAGAGAGGGAGCCGCAACCGCCACAACTGCGGACAAGATCGCCATGACCAAAACCAGTTCGACCAGCGTGAAAGCCTGGCTTCTGCGACGCTTATCGTTTGATTGTCCAGTTGCAAACATCATCATCGTTTCCTGACCGCCCATCGGGGCCGGCTGAAGAAAGGTCGTATGAGGAGGGATTATGTTTTCCCGGGCATTCGTAAATGTAGGGATGTTGCCAGGGATCCTGCGGAACGGCATCGGCTTTCAGATAGGGGCCGTGCCAATTCTGAGCATCGCGCGGTTGGGCAATCAAATCTCCCAAACCATTCCGTCCCTTGGGATAATAACCGTTATCCACTTCGAATTGATCCAACGCAGTTCCAAAGTTCTCAATCTGCGTTTTCGCTGCTGTCAACTTTGCCTGCTCAGTGCGCCCGCTGAACTTGGGCACAACCAAGGCCGCCAAAATACCCAGGATGGTCAGAACCAGCAATAGTTCGACCAACGTAAAGCCGCTCCGCCTGGTTGTTTTTGTTCTACATTTCATAGTTGTTCACTCCTTCTTTCTTTTTATTTGATATAGTCCTGCAATGTGAAAATCGGGAGGACCATCCCGATGAAAATGGTTCCAATAAAGGCCGCAATCAGGAACAGCAATAACGGTTCAGCCATGGAAACCGCCGTTTTGAGATTGCGATCCAAATCTCCTTCCGTGACGTCAGCGATGCGAATCAACTCCGCATCCAGCCGACCGCTCTCTTCCGCAACCGAGATCATTTCCACCACGGAGCCGGGAAACAATCCCTTGCAGTCGGACAAGCTTGCGCCCAATTGAGCGCCTTCCTTGACACGATCAATGCAGTTGGACACTGCATCAACGAGAATCTGATTGCCAATGGATTTGCGCGCCACATTCAAGCCCTGCACCAAAGGCACGCCCGCCTTGAGCAACGTTCCCAGCATTCGGCAAAAACGCGCCATGGCAAACTGCCCGGTCAAACTCCCCAAAACCGGCAACCGCAAAACCAATCCCTCCCAAGTCCGGCGGCCTTGTTCTGAAACAAGCCAGTTACGAATCATCAACCCAATAATGACCAAACCGATGAGAATGAAGAATCCGTAGGAGCGCATCGCATCACTGACTCCCACAATGATCCGGGTAATCAATGGCAACTGTCCACCAAACCCCTCAAAAACGGTTTTGAACTTTGGAATAAAATACACCATCAAAAATGCCAGCACGCAGATGGCCAACCCCAGCAGAATCACCGGGTAGAGCAAAGCCGACATCACCTTCGACCTCAGTTCCTTTTCACGTCCCTGGAAATCCGCAATCTGAGAAAGCACCAAATCCAAAAAACCGCCGGTCTCACCCGCCTGAACCATTGCAACGTAAACACGCGGAAACGTATCAGGAGAACGGCCCATCGCATCCGCCAAGGACATGCCATCGACCACTAAATCATATATCTCCTTCCACTTTGCAGAGGCTGCCGGACTGGACGTCTCCTTTCCCAGAATGACAAGCGCACGGCTCAAAGGAACTCCCGCCGCCAGAAGACTGGAAAGCAGCCGGGTGAAGTTTTCCAACATCTTGGAATTCACTTTTCCGGCAGGCTTGGCAACCGGCTCGTCAGTTTTGGGAGCGGCTATTGGTTTGCCATTTTTGGATGTGGCCATTTCTGACAGGTTCACTGGGCGAAGCCCGCGTTCTCCCATCAGGCGAAATGCCTCCTGTCTGCCACCCGCCTCAATCTGTCCCTCAGTTACGCTTCCGTTGGCTTGAATTGCTTTGTAATTAAACGTGGGCATGGAAAGTTAGAAAATCAATTCGACAGGCGCTTTGCGCCGTCTGAACCGCTGGTGATGACCGCTTTCTCATTATTCTTCCCAAGTGATTGCTCTTTGCACACGCGCATCACTTCTTCAGGAGCCGTGATTCCCATGCGGACCAGCCTCCAGCCATCGTCGCTCAGACTACGAAGTCCGGCACGAACCGCGGCTTCGCGAATCTGGCCACTGGAGCAATTGTGCAAAATCATTTGGCGGATTTCGTTGTTCAAATCCATCATTTCAAAAATGCCATGTCGCCCATGATACCCGGTGCCACGGCATGCTTCACATCCGACGGGACGGTAAATTGGAATGTCTTTGGAAATTCCCAGTTGCCCCTTCAATGCTTCAATCGCCGGAGTCGTATCCGGTTTTTTGCAGTGTTCACAAAGCACGCGCACGAGACGTTGAGCCAGAACTGCCTCCAGAGAGGACGCCACAAGATACGGTTCCACGTTCATATCCACCAGACGCGTGAGAGCGCCAGGAGCATCATTCGTGTGCAACGTGGAAAACACCAAGTGACCTGTCAATGAAGCCTGAACCGCAATCTGAGCCGTTTCCTGGTCACGAATTTCACCGACCAGCACAACATCCGGGTCGTGACGCAAGATGGCGCGCAACCCACGGGCAAACGTCAGCCCCGCTTTTTCTGATACCTGGATTTGATTGACACCCAACATCTGGTATTCCACCGGGTCCTCAATGGTGATGATCTTGCGGATGGAATCGTTGATTTCATTCAACGCCGTATAGAGAGTCGTTGTTTTGCCGCTTCCTGTTGGACCGGTCACCAACACGATTCCGTGCGGCATCGTAAGAACATGGTGAAAGAGATCCAGTTCGCGCTTGTCCATCCCCAATTCTCCCATTCCCAGCAAAGCGTTATTCTGACGCAGCAAACGCATGACCACTGCCTCGCCATGCAACATCGGAATGACGGAAACGCGAATATCAACATCCGCATTGTTGAGGCGAATCTTGATGCGACCATCCTGGGGAACTCGTTTTTCGGCGATATTCAGATGGCTTAAAATCTTGATGCGGGAAACGATGGCGGGCTGAAAGCGCTTGATCTGAGCAGGAACGGGCACTTCCTGAAGCACACCATCCACACGATAACGGATTCTGAATTCATCTTCAAATGGTTCCAGGTGAATATCCGAAGCACGCAGTTCAATTGCATCAGTCAATACCTGGTTTACAAATCGTATGATGGAGGCATCATCCTCACCAGCCTTGTCGAGGTTTGTGTTCTCATCTGCATTTTCATCGACGACCTGGAGCGGAGCTTCTTCTCCCAGGGTATCGATCGTATCAGCGCCCACACCGAGCCACTTCTTCATCTCGCGCTGGATCGCCTCGGTTGGGGCAAGAACCGGCTTGATTTTCAGACCGGTCAACGACCTGAGGGCATCCAGCCCCTGAGTAGCAAACAGGCGGCTGCTCGCCACCTCCACAGAGCCGTTGGAACGCTTCAGTGGAAGCAACTCCTCTTTCAGGAGGACACGAGCCGGAAAGAGAGACAGCAATTCTCGATCCGGCTCAATTCCTTCAAGAGTGGTAAATCCCACTTCATACTCACGAGCCAGCCACTTCAACACATCCTCTTCATTCTGCACAGATGGCTTTGCACCCTGTGGCGGTGTCCGCCCCAGGATTGCCGCGTCTGTCAACGACAACTGCCGCGCCGCAACCATTTGGTCAAGCAACGGCTTCAAGGATGGATCCTTTTTTTCAATCTCGCTCATTATCGGTGACTGGTTCGTTTTTGTAGGTTACTTCAAAAGACCGCCAAGAACCGCCACAGCTTCCTGTTGAGGGGTAAGCAGTTTTTTCAGTTCTTCCTGGGCTGCGGTCAATTTGTCTTCCTTGGCCTTTACTTCAGCGCGGTAAGCCGCCAGCTTGGTCTTGATTTCAGCGGCAGAGGCCTTTGCATCCAATGCTTTTTGCAAAGCTTCAGCGGCAGGACTCTGCTGTCCAAATGGTCCGCGAGGGCGATTCTGCCCCTGTGCACCAGCTGGACTGTTTGTATTCCCGTTTCTCGGAGGACGCATCATTCCAAAGCCACGCCCACCAAAACCAACATCCCGACGAGCTTCCATCACCTTAACAATCTGGCTTTCCAAGACCTTCCATTCGGCATCGTCTTTGACGCCCAATTGTTCGCGATAGTTATCAATCATCCGCTGGCGCATCTGGCTAAAATCCATGCCGCCAGGACCGCCACCAGGGCCGCCCTGTCCACCGGGGCCACCACCAGGAGGACCGTCTTGGGCAATTACATTGCACGTTCCCAAAGCAAGAATGGCTGCAAAGCCAGCCGTTAATAATATCTTGTTGAGCTTCATAGTTTTAATTTTGGTTAATTTCTATTATTCCGCTGCACTTTGTTGTCAATGCACACGGTTCTGCCACACGTAATGCAATAACCATGCCAATCTAAGAATAAGGCCTTTCCCCCCTGTATGGTTGGAGATGGACGCGCAACTGTTGCTCGTTTGAAAGAAAAGACGCGCGCAAGTTTTGCGCACCGTAATGTACTGATTTTTTGTCTGCTTAATGCTCCCTTAACGTTTTTGTATCTATTGTATTTCAGAGTATATCATTGTGTTCATTAATGTGAGGGGATGAATACAAAAGCGCTTTGGAGCGGTTCGAGCCGTAGTATCGATATAGCGTACGGCGTTGCCTGCACCGTTTCACTCCAAAAAGGCAGACCGGGGCCAGCCTCGTGTGAGGTCGGCAACTGCGGACTCGAGCCGCTCCAAAGCGCACAAGTAAAAGACATGTTTTTGACTGGCAAAAATGCCAACAAAAAAAAGGAGATGAATCCTGGGCCCCTACAGGTCGCTTAAGTATTTTTTCAACACTCCGATAACAGTATTGGAGTGAATCGGGTTGTTCTCAACTCGAGAGAGTGCAGGGATGCCAAAAAGAAAAGGTTAAATGACCGTAACAGAACAAATGGCTCCTGACTGGAAATAAATAGCAGTCAGGGAAAATGCATTATTTCGAATTATGAACATCTCCAATGTGTCGTCCGGTAGTAGTTATCTCTACGACCTGACTTCAAAAACAAATTCCGGGACAGGATCTTCCCAAAAGAGCAACCCTTTGGAATCCTCGTTGTCTTCACTCCAATCCGCCTTGGACTCTGGCGATACAGACAGTGCCTCCAGCATTGTTTCCGATATTTTATCGCACAGTCCGAGTGCATCCAGTTCAAGCACGACCACAACAGACAGCACAAACCCCATCGACAGTTCTCTGAAATCAATCCAGAGCGCCATCGCATCCGGTGATACCACGTCTGCCTCCAGTCTGCTCACATCACTTCAGTCAACGCTGTCCCAGCAAGCTCCGCCTCCACCGCCACCACCTCAATCATCTGGTAATGACTCAAGCATTGGTCAATCAAATCCAATGCAATCATCACTGGATGCCATTGGTTCTGCGCTAGAATCGGGAGATACTTCGAGTGCACAGACGATTCTCACGAATCTTTTGTCGCATGTTCCCGGGGCATCCACTTCATCAGCCAGCACTGATTCGACCAGCTCGGATTCCTCAAGCACCACAACCAGTTCGACCACATCCGTCAATTCGTCGAGCTCAACCAATTCGTTGAATGACTTTCTGACGTCACTTCAAAGTGCGATCAGCTCTGGAGACACATCCAGTGCGGAAAGCGTGCTTTCCTCACTGCAAGATTACATGGCTGCGAATCCACCTCCCCCACCCCCCGGTGTTGGAACCTATTCCACGGATGGCCGATTCCAGTCCAGTTCCACAGCGACGTCATCGCTCAGCGCACTGGCTTGATGAATGTTTATTATTGACTCGACACAATGCCCAACTGTCTGTTGAAGAAGGCAAAGGCAAAACGAACTGCCACCTAAAACACGAGTCAAAATAAACATCTCAAGGGGCCGGGAACGGATGCCCGGCCATCTATTTCCTTCACCGTCAAAGGAGCAACCCGCTAATAATTCTGCGCTTCCAATTCGTAGTAGGACTGCGGATGCAGACAAGCCGGGCATTTCTCTGGAGCTTTGTCTCCCTCATGCACATAACCACAGTTACGGCAAACCCAGCGTTTCTTCTCCTTCTTTTGGAAGACACTTCCCTCTTCAACGTTACTCAAAAGTTTTAAATACCGTTTTTCATGTTCTGCTTCCACTTTGGAAATCATTGTAAATGCTGCTGCGATTTCTGGAAATCCCTCTTCCCGTGCAACCTTGGCAAATTCCGGATAGAGTTTCGTCCACTCCTCATTTTCACCCGCGGCTGCAGCTTTTAAATTTTCGGCAGTCGTTCCAATTTTTCCGGCAGGATATGACGCTGTAATTTCCACGTCACCGCCTTCCAAGAATTTGAAGAATCGTTTGCCGTGTTCCTTCTCTTGACTCGCTGTTGTCAGAAAGATGGCTGCAATCTGCTCAAATCCCTCTTTTTTTGCGACACTGGCAAAAAACTCATACCGGTTTCTTGCCTGTGACTCACCAGCGAAGGATTTGAGGAGGTTTTGTTCAGTTCGGGTTCCGCGAAGACTTTTGTTAGTGCTCATATCTGACACAAAATGGATGGTTATTTTCGATTAATCAATTCCAAACAATTATCATTCCCCAAAATACTTCCAGCCGTGGTGGACATGCTTGCCATCAGGACAAAAAAAGCCCGCAAGAGGTGGCTTGCGGGCAAAACAACACAACAACAATAACTAAGCTTCTTCCCAATTTGCCTTGAGCAGTTTTACAGCTTCGCTCAGGGACTTTTTGCGATCTCCTTTGCAGCCGCATTCAAAACTGACAAAATTCTGATAACCAATCGCCTTCAGGCCACGGAACCCATCAACATAATTGTCGCCCGGATCTTCGCCTGGGATACTGCGGGTTTGGCGGCTGGCAATATGCACGTGCTGCAAATACTTGCCCGCACTGACAAACGCAGCGAAATCGTTTGGCTCTTCAATGGTCATGTGCCAGAAATCACCCATCACCCGGACTCCTTCACTCTTGGAATCCCTGGCAATCGCCGTGCCATCCGACACAAGACGCAAGAAATGACACTCGCCCCGGTTCAGGGGTTCCAAAATGATGTGGGTTCCCGCTTTTGCAGCATGCGCTCCCAATTCAGGGAGTTGTTTATTGACAAGCAACTCACGGGATTCTTTATGTCCCAGTTTTGTCTGATCGTTAAAAGCCGGGACCATGATCATGCCAACGGATTTCAACGCTCCCGCTGCGGTCAGAACCTCCTTCATTGTCCGCATGGCCTTTTCGCGTTCCTCCACTTTCTCTGAAATGATAACGCCTTCAAAACCAGCACAAATGGCACTAATGATGATCTTGCGTCCACTCAATGCCTTTTGGAACTCATCCACCCGCTTGGCAAGATTGCTACCGCCGGGTTCGATTGCTTCAAATCCCTGTTCTTCAAGCCAGTCGAGTTTCTCAGTCAAAGTCTTTCCCGGAGCAACCCCCTCCTGACAAGATAAACGCAAACGGGCTTTCTGGGCGGGATCAGGAATCTGAAACGCACGGGCAGCCGGAGTCAATCCTGTCAAGACACCTGCAGCAGCAGATAACGCAAAAAATTCACGACGACGCATACTCATAGTCTTTCTAAGTTGATAAAAATATTTTCTGTCCTTCTTCTACTCAAAATACGCCCTTCTGGAAAGCGTGAAATCAGCATTTGTTCCTTTTTCAGAAACTTGACAGTTTTTATCAACTAAAGTGCAAATTGAGGAATCTTCATCAACTCACCGTTTTTCAAGGCCGATTGGTGGGCAACAATACCGGCCACCGTCATATTTAAAGCCTTGGCAACATCCACCAGCGGACGCCGCTTTTGAAGAACAGATGTTACAAATTCATTCATCAGATAGCCGTGTGATCCGCCATGGCCACCAGCGGAAACGCCCGGAGGAAGTGGGGGCTTGTGCAAATCGGGCAGATTTCCTTCCAATCCATCGTATTTCCCATTAAACGAACCTTTTTGACCGCGAAGTCGCCCCATTTCTCCGCCAAATCCCGGGGTGTCCCAACTCACTCCCATCCGGGCCATCCCGCCTTCGCTTGTGCGAAATAATGCGATTTCAGTTCCGAACGGATTTTTATACCGGTTGTTGTCTCCTTGAAATTCCTTGATCGTGCTGGGCAACCCCATGCAAGAAACTTCAGTAAAACTCCCCCCGGTCACTCCCACATAATACCCATTCGAATGGGTGGGATACCACTGGGGCGGCAATCCCACACGCCAGTCTTTATAAGACGGAATGGGTTGGCTCATGTAATGGAAATACTCCCCCTCGGTGTAAACCACTTTTCCCAGGCCCCCAGCGTTATAAATCTGCCGCATGGCGTGAACATCATCATGAAAAAAGGAGGTCTCAAACATCATGTAATTCAGGCCACTTGCCTTGACCGCATCAAACAATTTATAAGCATCTTCCAACGAACCAAAGACAGCAGGAACTGCTGTTGCCACATGCTTTCCGTGTTTGAGCGCCTCCAGGCAGTGTTTCATATGGTTTGGAGCATCCGTTGCAATAAATACTGCTTCTATGCTGTCATCCTTGACCAATTCCTCCAATGAGGGATAAGTCTTCTTGCAGTCACAACATTTGGCCAGATTTTCACAACGATCAGGAAACAAGTCGCTCACCGCCACAATTTCGACGTTGGGATGGTCTTGAAAGCCGAAGTCCGCACCAAACTTGCAAACGCCGTAACCAATGATGCCCATCTTTAGCTTGCGATCCGATACTGGTTTCCACCCTTTTGACAAGTCTTCCGCCGATTTTGCCCTTTCAAATCCCTGAATAACGTTCTCAGCCTTCGCTGTTACGGTTGTTAAGCTGAGCCCCCCGACTCCAAGCCCCATGGCTTGAAGGAAGGTCCTTCGTGTCAATGAACTGTGTGCTGCGTTTTCAGGTCTTCCATCTTCTGACTCCGGGTACAAAATTGGTGTGCTCATATTATTGGTGCATCGGGATGTTGACAGGAAGTTTTTAGTATTTGGAACAAGAGATTTCAAGATAATAAAAACGAATGTAATTAGCAAGCCACAACTGCGTGACAATGGTTCCTCGCTACTTTGAGTGGAATTAGGATTGAGGGAGGCGGAGTTTACCGGCAACCAGATAGAGCATCGTAATCAGATGAACGGTGGACCGGTAACCACGGGCTTTGCGCTTGGTCGCGCTGAAGACGCTGTTCATCCCTTCCATAAATGCATTCGTCACTCCCCATTTCCAATGCCCAACTATCCCTTTAATGTGAGTTTTAACCATTTCCGATAGTTTTAACATGGAGTTCATAATACCCTTCTCCTGGCGTCGCACCACCCAGTTCACCCAGCGACACCAGACTTTGAAACGGTGTGCGGCCTCTCTGGCATTGGCGCTACAATAGATGTCCTGGAGCACCAGTCGCATTTGATACGCCTTGGCTGTCAATAAATTCTTGTCCTTGATTTTCGCCAGTCGCGTCCGTTCTTCCTCCGTGAGGTTGTCCGGGTTCTTGCGCCATATCCATTGGCTCTTTCGTAGGGTTTCCCAGATGGTTGCCTCGCCTCGACGTATTTCCGCACGCCTTACTTTGTCCACCGCCTCATTGGCGTTTTTAATGACGTGGAACTTGTCAAAGACCACTTGGGCGTTGCGGCATGTGTCGGTCACGCCTTTCTGGTAGGCCGGGCTCATGTCCATGCTCGCCTGCGTGATGGCATGTCGATGTCCATTGTGTTTTTCGAGTGCTACGATGAATTTGCCCCATGTCGCCGCATCTTTGCCCTCGGCGGCAAAGAGAACACGTCTGGCCACCAGATCAGCAAAGACGCTGATGTATTCATGCCCCTTGCACACGCTCATTTCATCAACGCCCACACAGCAGGTGTTGCTGAAATCGGCCTCTTTATACGCCGCGTCCATCTGGCGAAAAAGCATCCGCCAGAGCCGGGTGTCTTCCTCGCCCACGATTTGCGCCACCTTGTTCATGGGCATCTCGCGCATGAGTAGGAGGGCATGGGCTTCGAACGCCTTGGTGAAGTGCATGCTCAGACCTTCCCACGGAGGATGCACCCGGAACACATGGCCCGATTGCCGACATTTGCCCCGGGGCAGTTTGCAGGTGATTTCACAGTGGTGCTCGAAAATATTGAGGTGTCGCCAATGAAGAGTTTCGGTGTGGTCGTAGCAATAGACCAACCCACCGTCGGTGGGACAGCGAAGGCTTTCCCAAAGATGCGCAGTTTCGCGAATTTCCAGAAAAACAGTGCTTGATGAATGGTCGAATCGGCTCTCAACAACTTCCCAATTGATTCCCAATCCCAACAGTTCATGAAATAGCTTCTCAGGCGTCATCCCAAGACTTTACCCAACTCTATTCCCTATTCCACCGAAAACAGCGAAGAACCGTGACAATAGATATAAATAATTCAACAACAAACACTTAAAAAACAATCATAACCAACTCTACTCAAAAAAACTTTTTAAAATGTCTGACCAGAATCATCGACTTTTAGCTTGCCAGCCCCAAACGGTGAGGCATCCTGATTAGTAAATGAATAAGAATCCTATTCGTGTAGCTGTCACCGGCGCTGCTGGTGCCATCGGTTATTCAATTCTTTTCCGCATCGCGTCTGGTCAAGTCTTCGGTGCTGACCAACCGGTCATTCTCCATTTGGTGGATATTGAACCGGCCATGAACGCTCTGAGCGGCGTTGTGATGGAACTTGATGACTGTGCATTCCCCGCCCTCAAGGGGATCGTTCCCACAGCCAATCTGGATGAAGGCTTCCGCAATATTAACTGGGCACTGCTCATCGGCAGCGTTCCTCGCAAACCCGGCATGGAACGTAAAGACCTGCTCAACATCAACGGCAAGATCTTCACAGGCCAAGGCAAAGCTCTGGCAAAGAACGCCGCAAAAGATCTCCGAGTGATCGTCGTTGGCAATCCTTGCAACACCAACTGCTTGATCGCCATGAACGCCGCACCAGAAGTCCCTCGCGACCGTTGGTTCGCCATGACTCGCCTGGATGAAAACCGCGGCAAGACCCAATTGGCCAAGAAAGCCGGCGTTGATGCCAGCACTGTGACCAACCTCGGCATCTGGGGCAATCACAGCCCGACGATGTATCCTGACTTCTACAATGCCAAGATCGGTGGCAAACCTGTCACTGAAGTCATCAAGGATGAAGCCTGGTTGAAGGGCGAATTTGTGACCACAGTGGCCCAGCGCGGTTCCGCCGTTCTCAAGGCCCGTGGATTGAGCAGCGCTGCCAGCGCCGCCAATGCCGCCATTGATTCTGTCAAATCCGTCATTACACCGACAGCCAAGGGTGACTGGCACAGCTTGTGCGTTTGCTCTGATGGCAGTTACGGAGTGGAAAAAGGTTTGATCTCCTCATTCCCTGTCCGTAGCGATGGCAAGAAAATTGAAATCGTCCAGGGCCTCAACCTGAACGAATTCAGCAAGAGCAAGATTGACGTCACCATCAAGGAACTTGAAGGCGAAAAAGCTCTGGCCACTGAACTCGGCATGCTGCCGAAATAAAACGGCCTTTGCTGATTAGTTTTTACGCAAATGGGGGTTGATGCCCAACGCATCAACCCCCATTTTCTTTTCTAGATTTATGTTTTATCGACTGGCTACGTTTTTATTCTTCCAGTCCGCGAATCAATCCTTCCATGGTATGTTCCTTCGCTTCAAACGCAGGTTTTAAACTTAAAGCGCGAATAGCCTTGGTTGTTTCAGGACCAATCGAAGCAATCTTCATTTTCGGGTGCCGCTCAAGAAGCCTGGGCAAATCAAAGCGTGCATGAAAATACTCCACCGTCGAACCGCTTGAGAATAGCACCCAGTCCGCACCGTGCTCCAACATGACGGCGGCATCCCCCGTCAGATCCTCCGTGTCAGGAACCGTCTTGTAACACGCCACATCATCCACAATCGCCCCCAGCATCTCCAGCTTCTGTGGCAATTCGGGATTCGCCACCTCAGCACGGACAATAAGGATTTTCAGATTTTCAATGCTTTGATAAGCAACAAGCGCTTCTGCTATTTTGCTGCCCACATATTCCGCCGGCATCACATCCACCTTGAGATGCAATTCCTTCAGCTTTTCGGCAGTCGCAGGTCCAACAGCGGCGATGCGCACCCCGCCAATATCCCGTAAGTCTTCAAATCCCTTGAAAAACAAATTAAAAAATCCAGTCACACCATTGGCACTTGTGAAGATGATCCAATCATAGGAATTGAGCTCTACAATCGCATCAGCAATGTCCTGATAATTTGTGGGAGGCACAATTTTAATGGTGGGAACCTCCAGAACGTGGGCGCCACGCTTTTGTAATTGACCGGTCAGTTTTCCGGCCTGTTCCCTACTGCGCGTCACCACCACACGCTTCCCAGCCAAAGCGCCATTGCCACCAGATATTCCCTTAAAAGCGGGATCGGAAGTATGAACAGAAACGCCGGGGATCACTTCGAAGGAGATGTTGCGTTCCTTCAGCGCCGCAGCCTCGTGAAAACACTGGCCAAAGAGAAAAGGATCGGCCCCGCCAAGCACGACAATATTCTTATCCTTGAATTCAGCAAACCGTTCCAGCGCCTTGAAAAGCATCTCCTTTTTCCCGCTTACAGGATCGCCGATGGAAATCTTCACAGCGCTCTTTGGCATAAGTGCGGCCACCTCGGCGCTGACACGTATGTCAAATAAAACAACATCCGCGCTCGCAAGCACCTCAGTCCCGCGTACAGTCATCAAACCGGCTGGACCTGGCCCCGCGCCTATTAAAAAAATTTTCGAACTCATGTTTTTATCTAACTATGACTACTCTATTCACCGAAATTTGGAACGCAACTCCACTATGGCAGAAAAAACGAAAGAAAATCTACTTGATCTGGGATGCCACCCTTTCTCCCAGTTCGACAGCCTGTGTTGCCGGGAGCACACCTGACGCCCGCCTGGCCTTTCCGCTTAGGAACGAGACCGCTTCAAGGCAAATCATCCCAACGGCATCTTCACGAGCATAAGCCCCCAACGGCGCCTGACATCCTCCTCCCATCGCTTTGAGCAATGCCCGCTCCGCCAAACCACATTGCAATGTCATAAGATCATTGATCCCTGCACAAACCTTCAAAAGACGCTCATCATCCCTGCGAATCTCAATTCCAATAATTGCCTGTCCAACACACGGAAGCATTTGTTCCGCCCTCAAGACCTGCGCCAACAATCCCGAAGGTATGCCTTCTCCAGCCAGCCTTCCGTCCGCCTCAACCCGTATCTTTAAACGAGTCAATCCGGCCATTGCCAGAACCGTGGAGTCCAGCTCCGGCTGCCGCAACAGTTTCTCCATCCGCGTGACAACGTTTCCTCGAATAGGCACGATTTTTATATCAGGACGAACTGCCAGAATCTGTGCCGCCCTCCGGGTGCTGCTGGTAGCGACGACAGCCTGAGCCGGCAATTGCTCCAGCGATGAACCTGGAGCAAAACCTCGTCCCATCTCAAGCTTCAGCCTGCCATCTCGATAAATCAACACATCGCGCACATCCTCGCGCTTTCCGCCAACCCCTCCCAAACACAGTCCCTCAGGCAGCTCGGTCGGCAAATCCTTAAGACTGTGCACGGCCATGTCCGCCTTTCCCCTGATTAAAGCCGTCTCCAGTTCCTTCGTGAATAATCCCTTTGGCAATAATCCATTCTCCTTTGCCATTGAGGCCGTTTGCAGCTTGTCACCACTCGTCTTGAAGATCTTCAATTCGAATTCAAGCGCAGGAAACTTTGCCCGGCATGCCTCTAAAACAGAACACGCCTGAGCCAGGGCAAGAGCACTACCGCGCGTAGCAATGCGAATTGTTTTGGAATCAACGTTTGATGGCATGTGTAAATAATCCTAGGCAGAGGGATGATGATTCTGCGATTCAATCAGACCTAGTGCTTTTTCCCGTATGATTGATTCGCACAGCTTGATCTCGGCCTGACGCTGGCGAAGGTAATCCGCTGCGATGGCTTGCAAGTCGTCAATATTGTACAAATATACATTATCCAGCCGGTCCACTTCAGGCTCGATATCACGGGGAACTGCAATATCTATCAGCAACAGGGGCCGGTTCTTGCGCAATTTCATGAGAGGGACCAGCTTTTCGCGCGTCACGATCGGCACCGGAGACGCCGTGCTGCTAATGATAATATCGATTGATGCAAATTCACTTTCCCACTTGTCAAAAGGCACCGCCTTACCTCCAAATTCCGCGGCCAGCGTCTGCGCATGTTCAAATGACCGGTTCGTCACCACCAGACTTTGAGCTCCGCGGCTCAACAATGCGCGGGCGGTCTTTTCACTCGTGTCTCCTGCTCCAATCACCATCACCTTATGATCGCGCAGGGACGAAAAAATCTTTTCAGCCAGTTCCACGGAAGCCGACGCCACGGAAATGCTCCCACGCTGAATTTGGGTTTCCGTACGAATCAGTTTTGCGACGTTGAACGCCTTTTGAAACGCCCTGTTGAGAACAGCTCCCGTTTGTTTCGAGCGCAAAGCCAAATCGTATGCCTTCTTGAGCTGGCCAAGAATTTCCGTCTCCCCCAACACCATGGAATCCAATCCGCAAGCCACCTTGAAGAGATGCTCCACGCTCTGAGGAACTCCGCGCATGTAAATCTCATCCTTCAACGGCTCCTTGTAATGGTGAAAATCCACCAAGAAACGTCGTAGTCCCGCGCACGCATCCGTGTCGGTCAAATGCGTTGCCGCATACAATTCCACACGGTTGCACGTGGATAAAATCACCGCTTCATCCGCCACTCCGCTCTTGCGTATCAATTCAAGCGCGTTGGGAATGACAGTCTCAGGAAAAGCAAAGCGTTCTCGCACTGTGACCGGCGAGGAACGATAATTTAGACCAATGACAACAAGAGACATTTGCAATCAGAAATGGTGAAGTGGTGAGAAAAAATTAATTCCCCAAAAAGTCACCATGATGAATAAAAACACCCCTATCGACCCACGGGCAAAACGGCGTCCCACAAACCCATAACGAAAACGCCAGACCAGCAACACAAGATATCCCAGCCATACAGCGATCGCCCAAAGCACCTTGGGATCATCCGCCAGTCGCGTCTCCATCTGCCGCGCCCGATAGAGAAACGGCGTCAGAGATAATCCCAACGTCAGAAGCATGAATCCAAACGCCATCAATCGGGTCATTACCTTGTCCAAACGCTCCATCGTTGGCAGCATCGAAGACATGGCCCGTATCTTTCGAAATTTCAAATCATGCTCCTGAGCCAAAAACATGAACGACGCCACAGCACTCAAACCGAATGCACCGTATGAAAGCAGGCTTAACGTCGCGTGAAAACTGCGCAAGCTGGCAGCCAGTCCCTGTTGGTTCTTGAAAGGAATATCCAACGCAGGCATCAGTGCCAACACTCCCATTCCAAATAAAGCAGGAGCGGCAAACGCTCCCAGAAAACGAAGTTTGGGCCACAATCCTGCCGCCAGACAAATCAAGGTGATGGTCCAGGAGACAAATGCGATGGCCTCAAAAGGGTTTTCCACCGGACAATGATGCAGAGAAAGCCCCCGCAAAAGCAGGGCTCGTGTATGAAATACAAATGCAGCCAGAAGCAGACCGGTGACAATGCGATCATGCTGACGAAACCCCTTCCGCCAGAGAAACACCAAGTGCAGTACGCAGATTCCGTAGAGCACCACTGCCAGCAAAAAAGAAAATCGATCAGTCAGCCAGGACACTTGAACAAATTACCTTGAAAACACGCCTTGTGGAATCAAAAAAGGACGGCTTTCGCCGTCCTTTCTTGAAGTTTGGAATTTTCGTCCGCCAACAATTAGTTGGACTTGCGGCCTGCAACGCCAGCGGTGTTCTTAGTGATCACCTTGGCTGCATCCTTTGGACGAAGGGCACGGACAGCCTTGCCAGTCTTCCACAATTCGGATTCACCGATTGCAGTAAGTTCCTTGGTCAACTGAGCCTGATAATCGGTCTTGCCACAGGCGGAAAGGACGCGGGCGCATTCGCGGCCATCCTTGACGCGGGCATAGAGATCCTTGAACACAGGCAGAGTGGCCTTCTTGAACTTGGGCTTCCAGTCCAGGGCACCGCGTTGGGCAGTGGCGGAGCAGTTGGAATACATCCAGTCCATTCCGTTTTCGTCAACCAGACGGATAAGGCTCTGGGTCAATTCCTCAACTGTCTCGTTAAAGGCCTCGCTGGGGGTGTGACCACCGGCGCGAAGAACTTCGTATTGAGCTTCCATGATTCCAGCCAGAGCACCCATCAGAACGCCGCGTTCGCCAGTCAGGTCGCTGAACACTTCGTGTTCGAAAGTTGTGGGGAACAGATAGCCGGAACCAATGCCAATGCCAACAGCCAGGCAGCGTTCCTCAGCTTTGCCTGTGGCGTCCTGGCCAACAGCAAAACTGGAGTTAATGCCAGCGCCACTGAGGAAGTTGCGGCGAACACTCGTGCCCGAACCTTTTGGTGCAACCATGATGACATCCACATCAGCAGGAGGAATGACGCCAGTCTGCTTGCTGTAGGTGATGGAGAAGCCGTGTGAGAAATAGAGGGCTTTTCCAGGAGTCAGGCATTTCTTGATGACGGGCCAAATCTTGCGTTGAGCAGCGTCGGAAACCAACATCTGAATGATGGTGCCCTTTTGAGCCGCTTCTTCGATGTCGAACAGTGTTTTTCCTGGAACCCATCCGTCTTTGACGGCACGATCCCAGTCGCGTTGGAAGGACTTGGCCTGACCAACGATAACGTTGAAACCGTTGTCGCGAAGGTTCAAACTTTGAGCAGGCCCCTGAACGCCATAGCCAATAACGGCAATAACTTCCTTCTTCAGGACCTTGCGGGCCTTGGCCATTGTGAATTCTTTACGCGTAATGACTTCTTCTTGGATTCCACCAAAATCAATCGTTGCCATGATATTTATTCTTTTGTTGTTTGTGGCGCTCAGCCGTGAAGCGGTCCGAACGCCGGTTTTTCTTTTCTTGTTTCTTTGATCCTACTGAACAGGTTTGGAGAGTCAACCAGGCAGATTAATTGCGCGGCAAGGCCACTTTACCAGTTCGGGTCAAGTCTTTAATACCATACCCTTTCATCAGGTCGATGAATTTTTCCACTTTGTGTTCGTTTCCAGTAATCTCAATCGTGAGATTGGCCGGTTGAACGTCCACAATCTTTGCTCGAAAAATATCCGCGATCTGCATGATTTCACCACGGGTCTTGGTGTCCACTGTAACCTTGATCAAGACCAGTTCCCGGTCAATGTACTCGGCTTCCCGGTAATCAATTACTTCCAGTACATCCACCAGTTTATTGAGCTGCTTGACAATTTGTTCAACGGTGGCGTCGTCACCCCGGGTGACAATCGTCATGCGGGAAGTTTTTGGTTCCTGTGTGGGCGCAACATTGAGTGAATCAATGTTATACCCCCGCCCACTGAAAAGCCCGGCCACTCGCGTGAGCACGCCGAACTTGTTTTCCACAAGGACTGAGATGGTATGTCGCATATTATATTTGTTTTCGAATTGATCCCGCCGGTCTTGCGGGCAATCGAAAACACCCGCAAAATCAAAAACCCGCATTCCTTGTTTGGAACTGCGGGCGACCTGCGAGCGTATCAATGCCACGAGGTCGCGTCAGTCAATTACGACTACGCGTACCAGAATCAGAGCATTGATCCAACGATTCATTATAACTGGTTTAAATTAGCAATCTCACTATAAAGGGTCAACCCTGATTTTCATCGCCTTGCCCAACATTCTTATTTCTCCACATTAGCAGCAGATATGCAACCGTTAATTTTGTACCGCACTCGCCCATTCAGCGGCGGGTTGCTTGCTGGAGGGAAAAACCACTTGATGCCATGCCAAAAAATTTCGAAGGAATCAAATGTTATAATCCACAACCTGATCCTGATTTCTGAGTTGTCGGGCCTTATCCGAGAGATTGGCCAAAGTGATTCCAATAAGCACCTTTTCCACCGCATCCTGGGCTTCCTTCATGGCTGCCTGCACCACCAACTGCGCCTCCAACGCTCCTGGTTGTAATCGAGATTGTTGTCCACTAGATTGAGGGACGGAAGCAAATCCCCCTTCAATATGTTTGATAACCTGAAAAAGCGTAATTTCACGCGATGGCCTCGCCAAACGGTATCCCCCGGCAATCCCCCGCTTGCTTTCTACAAAACCACCGGAACGCAAATCGTTTAGGATTTGTTCAAGAAATCGCTTGGGAATTTGCTGACGCTTCGAAACGGATTGAATAGGAACGATATCCTCTGGTTTTGCTTCGGCTAATTCAATCAGCGCACGGAGGGCATACTCGCCTCGAAGCGATAGTTTCATAATGTAAATATACTAATCCGCACCGGGATAATCAAGAAACTGTTTTTCTAAAAATATAACAATTCCGCTTGACTTACTGTAGATTAAATGGCAAATTCCCATTGTTGTTAAACAGCAACCTGATTATTTGACTTATGCCTATCTATACTGACGTGCTTAAAACGGTAGGGCGCACACCCTTAATCAAGCTCAATAAAATCACCAGCGGCCTTGATGCAACAATCGCCGTGAAAGGCGAGTTTTTCAATCCACTGGGCAGTGTGAAGGACCGCGTTGGTGTAGCCATGATTCTGGCTGCAGAACGCCAGGGAATCATCACACCCAAAACCACGATTATTGAACCCACCTCGGGTAACACCGGCATTGCGTTGGCATTTGTATCGGCTGCACGCGGTTACAAGCTCATTCTCACAATGCCTGAAACCATGAGTATTGAACGCCGCACCCTTCTGGCACTGCTTGGCGCTCGCCTGGTTCTGACCCCTGGACCGGAAGGAATGAAGGGAGCCATTCAACGTGCGGAACAATTGAACAAGGAAATCCCCGGTTCCTGGATCCCGCAGCAATTTAACAACCCAGCCAATCCTGAAGCCCATCGCAAAACCACTGCTGAAGAAATCTGGGCTGACACGGATGGAAAAGTCGACATCATCGTCTCTGGTGTTGGCACAGGCGGCACAATCACTGGAATCAGTGAAGTCATCAAGTCCCGCAAGAAGGGTTTTCAAGCCATCGCGGTTGAACCCAAGGATTCTCCAGTCATCACCCAGTTTAGAAAAGGGGAACCTCTCAAGCCTGGCCCCCATAAGATTCAAGGCATTGGAGCCGGTTTCATTCCAAAGAATTTGAACACTGAAATTCTGGATGACGTGGTCACACCAAGCAACGACGACGCCATTTTGACAGCACGTCGTCTGGCCTTGGAAGAAGGTCTTCTGGTCGGCATCTCGACTGGAGCAAACGTCTGGTCGGCAATCCAGGTTGCCAAACGCCCGGAAAACAAAGGCAAATTGATTGTCACCATCGGATGCAGCACCGGGGAACGCTACCTGAGCACCCCGCTGGCCGATGAAGCCCGCAAGGCAGCTCAGAACTAATTCTCACGCTCTCTTTACAATAAGGGGCGGCAGACAATAGCACTTGTTTGCCGCCCTTTTTGCATTTGGTTTCCAAGCTCTCTATCTCACGTCTTCGTCACACTCTTGTTTAGAGTAAAATGAAATGACGATCCCTTTTGGAGTTCGCTTTCAACCCACACTTCACCGCCATGGGCCTGAACGATGTGTTTGACAATAGACAATCCGAGGCCAGTTCCCCCCGTCTCTCTGGAACGCGCCCTGTCCACACGATAGAATCGTTCAAAAATCCGGTCACACGCAGCAGGAGGAATTCCGGGACCATCATCATTAACAGAAATTTCAATCCGTTGCCTGGCAATCTCCCCTCCCCTTAAAACCACGGTTCCCCCCTGCCGACCATATTTAATCGCGTTCTCAGTAAGATTGAAAAACACTTGCTGAATCCGTCCAGCATCTGCGTGAACACATAAACCGGAAGACAATTCATTTTTAAGAACAACCTGTCGTTCGGCTGCCCGGGGAGCAAGATCGTCCAGCACTCTCTGAGACAAATCCCGCATATCCACAGATTGACAATTCAATGCCACGCGACCGGATTCCAATTGCGAAATCGTCAGCAAATCTTCAATCAGAAACAAAAGTCGGCTCGATTGTTTATCAATCTTTTGAATGAACCGCGTGTTCAATTCCGGGTTATCCTTTGCTCCATCCAAAAGTGTTTCCGAAAAACCGCGTATCAGCGACAGGGGAGTCCGCAACTCGTGGCTGACATTGGCCACAAACTCCCTTCGTAAATTTTCCAGGTGTTTGATGCGCGTTATGTCATGAAAAACGTAAATCTCGCCATTCTCAGTCTGTTGTTCCAAAACCACCGCGGCATTAACCTGAAGTGTGCGGGACGAATCACCGGAAATCTCCATTTCCGCATCAAAAAGGTTTTTTTCGCGCCGTAATTGTTCCGACAATTGTGTAAGGACGGGAAGATGAAACGCCTCATCAATATTTTTTCCCCGAATCTCCGTTGGAAAACTCAGAAGTTTGCGCAATGATTCATTTACGAGCAGGATTTTTCCATCTTTTCCCACGAGGAGAACGCCCTCGATCATGCTGTTGAAGAGCGCTTGTTGCTGGGCTTGGGTCTGAGCGTAGATTTCACGCTGCTGGCGAAGCGCATCTTCAGTGTAACGCCGGTGCGCTTCCTCCCGCAAAGCCCGGTTGCGCCGTTCCTGCCACCAAAATTGAATCAGCACAAGAAGGACCCCGCCCAAAAAAACGAACAGAGGCCACATAGAACTTGTGATTTTCAAACGTTAAAAAGCAATGGGTTATTCATCAAGAATACGATAGCCCACCCCGCGCACCGTATCAATCAACCGCGCTGCCTCGCCCAATTTATCACGCAAGCGCCGCATGTGAGTGTCAACCGTCCGTGTATCAATCAGATTCTCGTATCCCCACACATCCTTCAAAAGTTGTTCCCGGGTTTGCACACGTCCCTTGCGCTGCGTCAACACTGTCATCAGTTTGAACTCCGTGGCCGTCAAATCAAGTTCCTTGCCTTTGTAGACAATTTGATGGCGTGGAATGTCAATTTGCAACTCGCCAACTTGCACTTGATTCTGCTCAACTTCAGCGGGTTCCCGGCGCTTGATCAAATTCTTCACACGCAAGACAAGCTCACGCGTGCTAAAGGGCTTTGTCACATAATCGTCAGCCCCCAATTCCAATCCCAAAACACGATCAATCTCTCCGGTTTTTGCCGTAAGCATGATGATAGGAATGGATGCGGTGTTCACGTCCTGGCGCAATCGCTTGCACACTTCCAAGCCATCCACCTGGGGGAGCATGATGTCCAAAAGAATGAGGTTGGGCTGGGTTGAACGCGCTTTGTTCAGGGCAGTCTGGCCATCCTCCGCGCTCACAACATCAAATCCAGCCGCCTTGAGGTTGAACTCAATCAGTTCCACCGCATCCGGCTCATCGTCAACAACTAGAATTTTCGGTTTCATCGTTTGGACAATCTCAAAGGAATGCACCAGTGCGGGATGCACGTCATTTCGAATCCTTGAAAGATTACAATTTTGGTTCGCACGCTGGCAAGCTCCCATTGCTATGAGAAATATCTTGAGCCACAACGACTTTCAACTTCCAATCAATTTTCCATGAACAATAGGCAGTTTTCAGGCTCAAATGAGCGAAAAACGCATTTCCCAGTTGCGGACTGGAGAGGTTTGCGCAAAATCCAAGGCAATAAAAGGTTCTGATTGTTTCGTTATGTTGGATCGGATTTGAATGACCATATGCGCCATTGGATCGCCATGATTTCCATTATTCAAAAATGGAGCCTGTTAACCCTGCTACAGGTTCTGTTGCTGGCGGGGTGTGTAAGCCACCCGGAAACACAAAAACCGGTTCTCCGTTCCCAGTTGCCAACCATCGAGTTTGTCATTCTTCAAAACGAACCGAGTGTCTCTGGACAATGGAATATTTCCGGCGACTTGAGCGCCTCAACAAATTTCATCTCCATCATCGTGCGGGAAAACACCACAGGAGCGGCCTTCCACTTCACTCGACGACTGGGGAATCTGGCTTTTCTAAATGAAAGTAGAAAACCCAAGGCTGGCAAAGCCCGTTATTCCAACGAAGTGGGGTATTTGGAATTTTCCGACGGAACGGGAAACAGCCCGTTTCAATTCACCTTTACCCCCAACTTTCAGTTTGCTGTCAACGCAGCCAAAACTCTCAAGGCAACCCCCACTCAGGGGGAATTACTGCGGCTGCTCCTGCTGAATTTCAATGCGGAAGAGCTCCAGGCGTATAGTAAATCCGGTGTCACGTTAAGCGCGCAGGATTTGATTCTGTTCAAGGCAGGGGAAATCCCCCCAACCTATGTCGTTGGAATTTACAAGGGTGGCAATTTTACGACAGACGAAGTTTTGTACATGAATCAATATGGAGTCCCAGCAACCTACCCGGCTGAACTGGCAAAAGCCGGTTTTTTGCTGCGAGCAAAGTTCATTGTCATTCTGCACCAATACGGTGTGCCCAGCGAAGAGGTGAAGGCGTGGAATCGCTCCGGTTATACAGCCGACGTGAATGTCATTGCAAAACTCCATTCGCTCGGCATTCCGCCGTCCCTTGGGGCCGGGGTCCATGGACTATTCGACCAGGCCACAGTCGATGATCTGGCCCAATTAAAAACCTTCGGAGTCGACGAACGGTTTCTTTCACAGTTAAAAACCGCACGAGTCAATGTAACTCTTGATGATGTCATTCGTCTGCGAACCTTTAACGTTCCCACCGATTACATCATCGCCTGGCTGACGGGAGGCTATAAATTCGACGCTTCAGACGTGATTAAATTAAATAAAAACGGGATACCAAAAGAAACCGCGCCAATCCTGAAAGATCAGAATTTCAAAGTGGAGGAACTGGTTAAATTACACCGATTCGGCGTGCCACCGGACTACGTCATGGCATGGCGCAACGCGCATTACAATTTTGGCGTCCAGGACTTGATCCGCCTCCACACGGCTGGTGTCCCCGCGTTTTACGCCGCCGCACTGAATGTGCCCGGTCGCGAACCCTTCAGTGCCGACACGATTTTGAGACTGCGCATGAAGAACCTGAGCATTGAGGAAATCAGATCCTACAAGGAGCAATGATCTCTATTCGGGTTCGATTTTTATCGTGTGTGTGACAGGTTGAAACGCCGAACACACGGCAGCCGAAAGGCGCGCATGTTCCACCTCCGTTTTTTCCATCACCGCCTTCAGATCCTTCCGTGCCTCTGCGCTGTGGAATGATTCCTTGATCTGATGCGTTTCAAACGCCTGTTTTTCTGCAACCGCCTTATCGACTTTTGCAAATTCTTCAGAGAACGGGTTGTCAGGGAAATCAGCCGCAAGATTGATGCCTTCCTCAAGAATCTCCCGACTGTAAATCCGGACATGCCCTCCCCAAGTGACTCTGTAACGGTCGGCTGTTCCACCTTTGACAATCAAAAGAAAACGGTTCAAGTCCTTGTTGAACGGAACCAATGTCATGCCGGATCGCACCGAATTATCGCTATTGATCTCTCCCGTGGCACAAAACGGATAACGACGACTCACAATTGTATATTGCCCATCAAAGAAGTTTTGAATGACATGACCACGGTCTGCTTTTGCGGTGTGTCGTTTGAGATTGACCGTAATGGTTCCCAGATTTCCATCCAACCCCATCGCCTTGAGGTAGGCGTAGGCCATCATCACATGCCCAGCCCATCCGGGATGAACACCATCCTTCCCTGAAATCTCATAATTGGAACCATATTTGAGCCGCGCATCGAACCCCGCCACCAACATCGGCCAGAATTGATCCGCAAAACGGACGTCCTGATCCTTTGCAATTTCAATATCAATATTGCGCAGTTTGCACAAATGCTGGTTATGTTCAGTCACGGTTCCAGAGGCCGATTTGACCCAGCTTGCCACCTTTCCCACGCACGTTGGCGACCCCAGAATAACCCTGGCTTTTGTATGTTTGAACGCCGCAACAACCGCAGTGTAATTGGACCGATACCACTCGCCATTTGCCTCGTCAAAGGGTCGGTATTTATAATCGTTCATGCCAAAGCTCGTTGTCACAACGGTTGGGGCAAATGACAGACAATCATTGGTCATCCGACGCAGAAAGCCCTGCGCCGTCTCCCCACTCCATCCAAACTGCCGCGTCGTAATGCGCAAATCCGGAACACAAACCGTCAAATACATTTCCATCAACTGTGAATACCTCCGTTGCTCCGTGATCGAATCTCCGACAATCGCAACATTATCCCCCCGCTTTAGCAAAAGCTTGTGCGGTTGAGGAGGCGCTTTCAACGGTTGGTAAGGATCAAAAAACTCGTCATTGGGCTTCGCCTGCCATTTCTGCGAAGCAACAACCAGAGTTGGAAATAGTATTGGCAAAGTGAATAGGCAAACCAACACAAGGGGAAGCTTCGCCCGGCGGCCAATGAGCATCTGAATTTTCATAGAGATAAGTTGACTATAAAATGACTTCAATTCAACGCGAGTCAAAAAAAACGCGGAGATTTCCTTTCCTGTCAGTCAATTGGTACATGAAAAGAGGAGCAAGCCCGAAAGCCTGCCCCCCTGTGTAAAACAGCCATGGTTAAATCACCAACTTATCTTCTGCCATGATAATATCCACCACGGTAATAGCCGCCATGGTAATAGCCGCCATGGTAATAGCCGGGATGGTATCCACCACGGTAATAGCCATTGTAGCCCACCACCACTCTACCCGCGCAATACGGATAAGGATAGACCGGGGCTGGATAAACCACCGGAGCAGGTGCCGCATAAACAACGGGTGCTGGAGCCGCATACACCACAGGTGCAGGAGCAACAACAACCGGGGCGGGCGCTACAACGACTGGAGCCACGGGGATTCCAATTGACAGGCCAAAACTCACGTGGCTTGCCTTGACTTGGCCGGCGCTCACCGCGAGCGCTATTGCGGCAATAAGGAGTATTTTTTTCATAGTTACCTTGGTGCAGTTGTTCCAGCGGCGGAAGCCTTTGGGCGCGGGCACGGCCACCGGCAACATTTTACCGAGGTCACCCTTAATCCTGCTCACCGAACCAGCCGCCACAAGAGTTTGAAATTTTATATGCATCCGCTATTACAATTGCTTTTGCACCGTCGATTGGTTTGACTTCCCCCCTGTTTTTCCTATTCAATCAACTTGTCAGAAAAAAAATCATCCCATGAATGAGCCTCAACGCCCAACTAAACGGTTGAAAATCACAGATCAGCAGATCAACGCTTATCTTCAGGCCCGGAAGATGAAGCGCACGGAGCTTGCCGCCCTTCTGAATGTCAATCCCGCCAGCTTGAGCCGATGGGCCGATCCCAACAACCCACAGGCCCCCACCAGCACAACGTATCTGGTTCTTATTCCCCTGCTCTTAGCCGCCGGAGTGAATATCATCCCCCCAGCCAATCCTGTCGTGGTTGAAAACCAACTGGCTACATTCAAGGGATTGGGGCTTCTAAAGGAGGAGGAGTTGAAAAATGAGCACACCCGTAAATCTCTCCAGCGCGCCATTGCTGTCATGAGCAGTGAGGATGTCAAAGCTTCCCGCCAGCTTTTCAAGGCACTTCAAGCCGCCTGGAAAAAAGTGGATGAAAGTCTATTACACCGTTGCCCACCCATTGCGAAGTGATTGACTCCGCTCAACACTTTAGATTCCACTCGTCACGCTCATACCTCTCACGGAGCAGTTTTTCCCAATCCGGCAACTCCAATGTCTTTTGCCCGGCATTCCATTCAGCCATCATTGTCTGTTTTACTGCATCCGCAGAGATGTTCAGATTGGTTATAAATGCGCTGTGGGACCGATTCTGCCTGTAATCCGGTTCCATGGAAGGCATGGGCAGCAGTTTCTCCACAAGCCCCAAGTCAAAATTCAAGAGAAAGGTCCCATGAAAAATGAAGGCGCTGCGTTTTCGGCGCTGCGCATTCCCGGAAAACTTCAAATTATCCACAGTCAGGTCTGTGTAACCCCTGACTTGGACTGTCCGTTTCAAAACATTCTCCAACGCTTTTCGATTGCGTTCCATCACATTGAAGTTTGTGGTTGAAATCGTCTCAAACGGAGTTTCAGAATCCAACACAAGGGTGTAATTCAAACAACCGGGCCCCTGAACCACCGTCCCCCCCCCACTACAACGCCGCAAAACAGGAATTTGCAACCTTTTGCACTCATCCAGATTGACTTCGCGCCGCACTTGATTTGCATAGCCGACCACGACAAAATATTCTTTGGGCTCCCAAAAACGAAGCGTCTGTCCCCATGTTCCAATTTCCCTTGCATCCAAAAGTGCCTCATCCAACGCCAGATTTGCTGCGCCGTTGTCCAAGGTGGCATCCAAACATAGATTTTGCCGGTTTATCATTCTGATGTATTGTAAATTAAAGTGTCTTTTTTTGCTTCATTAAAACGCATGGAGCAAATTTGGGGCATCTGCTGATTTTCAACAAAGATGATTTTGCAGATGTTGTCAACCTTGTCACAAAAAATAGCTAGTGTATGGTTTAATACATGGAAAAAGTAACAACCGCTCAAAACGATTTTAGTGAACCGGATAAAACGAGTGTTCCATCTTCCAAAAGGCCAGCTTTCGAACAGGAAAAGTGGCTGCAATCCCTGGAGGATGTCCTGGAACACATGTTGCAAAACCAAGGGACGGTAAAGACCAACTTTTTCTTTGAGGATCTCGCGAGCCGTCTGCGAAAAACGGGGTTGTCAGTTCCCCCTCCCGTAAACACCCCTTACATTAATACCATTCCCAGCGATGAGCAGCCCCCCTACCCGGGCAATCGTGAGCTGGAACGACGCATCAAGAGCTTCGTCCGTTGGAATGCCATGGCAATGGTCGTCAACGCAAACCACGATGGAAGCGGTGTGGGTGGTCACATATCCAGTTTCGCGTCATCGGCCACATTGTATGAAGTGGGATTCAATCATTTTTTTCGTGGCTCTGAAAATGGTGGCATCGCAGACATGGTCTATTTTCAGGGACACACAACGCCAGGCACATATGCCCGCGCATTTTTGGAATATCGGTTGAACGAAACACGACTCCATAACTTCCGTCGAGAATTGGCTGAAGGAGGCGGGCTTTCGTCCTATCCCCACCCTTACTTAATGCCCGAATTCTGGCAGTTTCCAACCGTCTCCATGGGGTTGGGACCGCTGGCCTCCATTTATCAGGCACGGTTCCTTCGTTACATGAAGTCACGCGGTTTTCTAAAAGCAGAGTCCGAACCGCGTGTGTGGGCTTTTGTTGGCGATGGTGAAAGTGATGAACCGGAAACGCTTGGAGCTCTCACTCTGGCGGCCCGTGAGAATCTCGACAACCTCACGTGGGTTGTGAACTGCAATCTCCAACGCTTGGACGGGCCCGTGCGCGGCAATGGCAAAATCATCCAGGAATTGGAAAGCGCCTTTCGCGGTGCTGGCTGGAACGTCATCAAGGTCATTTGGGGTTCGGATTGGGATGCCCTTCTCGCGGCAGACACATCCGGCTTGCTTGTCAAACGAATGGAGGAGGCGGTCGATGGTGACTATCAAAAATATTCCGTTGAGCCGGGCAGCTATATTCGCCGACACTTCTTTGGAAAATATCCACAATTGTTNAGTCTGGTCGAACACTTGACAGACGATCAATTGACACGCCTGGCGCGCGGCGGTCACGACCCCATAAAAGTTTATGCGGCTTACAAGGCTGCGATCGAGCACAAGGGGCAGCCCACCGTCATCCTGGCCAAGACAATCAAGGGCTACGGACTGGGGGAAGCGGGCGAAGGCCGCAATATTTCGCATCAACAAAAGAAGATGAACGAAAAGGAACTCCGCGAGTTCCGTACGCGTTTTCAAATTCCGATTGATGACAGTCATGTTGCCGAGACGCCGTTTTACCGGCCAGCAAAAGACTCACCGGAAACCGAATATCTTCTAGCCCGGCGCAAAGCGCTCGGTGGATTTCTTCCCCAGCGCAAGCCATCCGCGCCAGCGTTGAAGACACCACGTCTGGAAGCGTTTCCGGAATTTGCAAAAGGTTCCGGCGTTGCGGAATTCTCCACGACGATGGGATTTGTCCGTCTGCTGGGTGGATTACTCCGGGACAAGGAGATCGGGCCTCACGTGGTGCCAATCATTCCCGATGAAGCACGCACATTCGGTATCGACGCTCTTTTTGCACAAATCGGCATCTATTCCTCAAAAGGTCAGCTCTACGAGCCGGTCGATAGAAACGGCATCAGCTATTACAAGGAGTCTCAGGACGGTCAGATTCTCGAAGAAGGCATTTCTGAAGCCGGTTCCATCTCCTCATTTGTAACGGCGGGAACCGCCTATGCAAATACAGGGGTGAACATGATCCCGTTCTACATTTACTATTCCATGTTCGGGTTCCAACGCGTTGGAGACCAAATCTGGATGGCGGGCGACAGCCGAACCAAGGGATTTCTGCTCGGCGCCACAGCAGGCCGCACAACGCTCAATGGCGAAGGTTTGCAACACCAGGATGGACACAGCCTTTTACTGGCCAGCACCGTTCCCAATCTTCTGGCTTACGATCCGGCGTTTGCCTATGAGGTCACCGCAATTGTCTGTGATGGAATGCGCCGAATGTATGAATTAAATGAGAATGTTTTCTACTATCTTACATTGTATAATGAAAACTATCCCATGCCCCCCATGCCTGCAGGAGTCGAGGAAGGCATTCTCAAGGGACTTTATAAATTCAAATCAGGGCCGGACGGTAAAAAGCACAAAGCTCATATCTTCGGCAGTGGCCCACTGATCCATTCCGCTCTCAAAGCTCAGGAAATTCTGGCGGAACGATACAACGTTTCCGCGGATGTCTGGAGTGCCACCAGTTACAAGAATTTGCGCAACGATGCCTTGCTGACTGAGCATTGGAACCTGCTCCACCCCACTGAACCGGCCAAGAAACCGTATGTGCGCCAGATTCTTGAAAAGGAAACCGGCCCTTTCATCGCGGTGTCGGATTTCATGAAGATCGTCCCCCAACAAATCGCTCCGTGGGTTCCTGGGCATTTGCACGTGTTGGGCACGGATGGGTTTGGCCGAAGCGACACAAGACCGAGATTGCGCCGGTTCTTTGAAATTGACGCGGAATTCACGGTTTTAGCCGTCTTGAATGCGCTTGCAGAAAACAAGGCAATCAACCGCACAGTCGTTTCCACGGCCATCAAGGACTTGAACATCGATCCCGAAAAAGTGTTTCCACAACTGGCAGCAATTTAATCTGTAAAATAAATATCAATATGGACCTCAAATTACCTCCTCTGGGTGAAGGCGTGGACTCCGGCACTGTCGTATCCGTTCTGGTCAAGGAAGGAGAAGACATTACCAGGAACCAAAGTGTAATCGAATTGGAAACCGGCAAAGCCGTGGCCAACGTCCCGGCATCCGCTGCTGGAAAAGTCACCAAAATTCTCGTTGCTGTCGGAAGCAAAATATCGGTCGGCCAATCCATTTTGTCTCTGGCAGAAGCCCCAGGCGCAAAGCCTGCCGCCACTGCCCCCACCGCATCACGTCCCCTTGTTCCAAGGACCACCGTGCAGCCTGTCGTTGCTGTGCCTGCTGAAGTCCCGACAGAACCTGAAATTATTCTTCCGGAAGAACCGGTCGAAATTGAGGGAGCCCCATTACCTCCCGCATCGCCATCCATACGCAGGATTGCCCGCGAACTTGGAATCAACCTTCGGCGCATTCATGGCAGCGAACGGGGTGGCCGTATCGTGATGGAAGATTTGAAGGCTTACATCGCCCGGCTAGAAAAGCTGGCCTACGCACCAAAGGCACAGCCCAAGCCCGGAGCTCCAGCACCGTCTCCCGTTGAACGCATTGATTTCTCGAAATGGGGGCCTGTTGTCTACAAGCCGATGACCCAATTGCGCAAAGTCATCGCAGAACGCATGCACGAGAATTGGAACAGCGTTGCCCGTGTCACACAGTTCGAATATGCGGATATCACCCATGTCATGGACTTGCGCAAGAAATACGCTGATGCCTACGAGAAGCAGCAAGCCCGGTTGACACTCACATCCTTTGCACTAAAAGTGGTTGTTGACGCCCTTAGAAAATTCCCTGTCTTCAACGCCAGCATTGATGAAGTCACCAACGAAGTGGTGTTCAAGGATTATTATCACATTGGAATGGCTGTTGACACAGACCAGGGGTTGATTGTCCCTGTCATTCGGGATGCAGACAAAAAGAGTCTGGCGGCTCTCTCCAAGGATGTCAGCGAATTGGCCGCAAAAACCCGGGATCGCAAGGTCTCGCTGGCTGAATTGCAGGGAGGAACGTTCACCATTTCCAATCAGGGTGGGATTGGTGGCGGTCACTTCACCCCGATCGTCAACAAGCCGGAAGTTGGAATTCTGGGAATGGGCCGGGGATCCTTCCAGGCTGTCGTCCGGGAGGGTAAAATAGAGCCTCGCCTCCTGCTGCCTCTCGCGTTATCGTATGATCACCGTCTGATAGATGGCGGTACCGCCGTCCGGTTTATGCTTGAACTGGTGCAAGGGTTTGAGAAGTTCAAGGAAGAAGACGTCAAAATATAGTGCCATTAGAATAAGATTAGCAATATGGACCCAATTCAAACAGAAATTCTCGTGCTCGGAGCAGGTCCGGGTGGATATGCGGCTGCATTTTACGCTGCCGACCTGGGAAAGAAAGTCACCCTTGTCGAACAAGACAAGCTGGGCGGAGTCTGCCTCAACCGCGGATGCATTCCCTCCAAGGCATTGCTCCACGCCACCAAAATGATCTCCGAAACCCGGGAATCCGCCAATCACGGCATCACCTTCACTGCTCCCCAGATTGATGTCAATAAGCTGCGTTCCTGGAAAGACAACATCGTCGCAAAACTCTCTGGCGGCATTGGGTTTCTTGCCAAAAAACGCGGTGTCCAAGTCATTCAAGGGCGTGGCTACTTTGAAGGATCGCAAACCTTGCGCGTTGAAACCGCCCAGGGTCAGCAGCTTATCAACTTTGAAAAAGCCATTATCGCCGTGGGGTCAAAACCCGCAATGCCCAAGGTTTTTGATCTCGGCAACCCGCGTGTCATGACCTCCACCGAAGCGCTTGCCGTTGAAGAAATCCCCGGCGACCTTCTGATCATTGGCGGCGGCTATATCGGCATGGAATTGGGCACTGTCTACGCAAACCTCGGCAGCCGGGTTGTGGTTGTCGAAGCATTGGATGGGATTCTCGGCGGAGCCGATCCTGATCTCGTCCGCCCGGTTCTCAAGACTGCGCAAAAGAATTTCAAGGAACTGCGCTTTAGCACCAAGGTGATCGAGATGGCGACCAAAGGCGACAAAGTGCGCGTGGTCACCCAAGGACCAGATGGTGCCAAGAAGGAAGAACTTTTCGATCGTGTTCTCGTCTCCGTTGGCCGCGTACCAAATCACGCCAATCTCGGCTTGGAAAACACAAAGGTTGAGCAGGATGAACGCGGTTTCATCAAAGTCAACGACCGGCTTGAAACGTCCGATCCCGCCATCTCCGCCATTGGTGATATTGTCGGGGGCGTCATGCTGGCTCACAAGGCAACAAAGGAAGCCCGCGTTGCTGTGGAAGCCATCGCCGGACACGAAATCTCCTCGGAAAACGCCATCATTCCCGCTGTCGTTTTCACAGAACCGGAAGTTGCCTGGTGCGGTCTGACCGAAACAGAGGCAAAGGTGAAGGGAATTGAGATTTCCGTTTCCAAATTCCCATGGGCAGCATCGGGACGCGCGATGACCTTTGACAAGACCGATGGGGTTACAAAAATCCTGGTTGATCCACAAACCGAACGCGTATTGGGAATTGGAATTGTCGGTCACGGCGCGGGTGAACTCATTGCCGAAGGCGTCATCGCCATCGAAATGGGCGCCACAGCGATGGACATTGCCGAATCGGTGCATCCGCATCCAACTCTTTCGGAAACCGTGATGGAAGCGGCTGAGGCCTTTTATGGGCTGGCCACTCACACTTATTCTCCAAAGAAGCCGACGCAATAACTGCATGGCAGGGCTGGCCTGAAACGAATCCCCATGTTGAAACGCCCAAAAACAGAGGTGTTTCCGCTTCCGCCAAACGATTTGGCATTCGATCAGGTCAGCCTTTTTTTCATCTGCGTCCTTCCCGGCACGCCTTCGCTGGGACTGGTTCCTGCGTATCATTTTCACATCATTGAACCTGGTGACGCGGATGCGGGACACATCAATTTTCGTGTAGGCGACACCCCGCATATTCTCCAATGTGCCGGGCACATTGGCTACGAAGTCACGGAACCATTCCGTGGACATCACTACGCCTATCAAGCCTGTCAAGCAATCGCTCCATTTATTCGAACCTTCTATGATGATGTCACTATCACCTGCAATCCTGACAACATCCCTTCCATGCGGACGATTGAACGGCTTGGAGCGATTTTTCTCGATGAAGTCCCCGTTCCACAAAGCGATCCTCATTACCTGAGCGGCGCCCGGATCAAAAGGCGTTATCGCTGGAAGCCCTGATATTCTCCCCTAAAAAACACGTAGTTTGAGGGGCTTTTAACGGTATATCTTTCCCATCTCCTTTGTGCTCACGTAAATTTTTCTCGTGACACCTTGTCCGGTTTTGCCAATCTGCGGCAGCTATAAGATGAAATGACAGTGATGTCACCAGACAACGAATTGGTTTCTGATTACGCCGCAAAAGGGTCCGAATCCGCTTTTCGAGCCCTAGTGCAACGCCACGTAGACTTGGTTTATGCAACGGCAATCCGACAAGTCGGCGATCCTGGGATGGCAGAGGAAATCACACAAAATGTATTCATCATCCTTGCCAGAAAATCACCACGGCTTGCCGGAAAAGAAACCCTCGCTGGCTGGCTCCATAAAACCGCAGTTTTAGAGTCAAAGGCACGCATCCGATCGGAAATTCGACGACGCCATCGCGAAGACGAAGCCATCCGGCTCGCAACACTCAGTTCCGATGGTAAATCACTCCTTGATCCACTCGTTCCGCTCGTTGATGAAGCGTTGTTGGACCTTCGCGAAAGTGACCGCCTCGCCTTGATACTTCGATACATGGAGGACCGCAGCCTTCGCGACGTTGGAAATGCGTTGGGGATCAATGAAGACGCTGCCCGTAAGCGAGTCTCACGCGCTCTGGAACATGTCACTGAATTCTTTCGAAAACACGGTTTCGCCACGATCAGTGCAACTGCGCTCCTAACTGCCAGTTCTGCAAAGGCAGCAGCTCCGGTAAGCCTTGTCACCTCCTCTGTCAACGCTGGATTAGCAGCCAAGGAAACTGTCTCCAGCCTTGGAACAATTCTGTTTCATCTTATGACACTTACAAAAACACAGACGGCACTACTCTGCTCCCTCGCCGTCGCCGTTCCACTCACAGTTCAGTGGCAGGCAGAGGCCCGGCTGGCAAAGCAACTCTCCGATGCCAGCGCTAACTATGCGCTTCTAAAACAGTCCAGCCAGTCTATGGAAAAAGAGGTTACAAATGCGCAATCCGCGTTGGCAAAGGCCCAAGCCAATGAGTTAAACGCACAGGCCCGTCTTGATAAACTCCGCGCTCAGGCCAAAGGCAATATGTCCATTCCTGTCTACCATTGGGATGACAACGCCTCCATGTTACGAATTTCCAAAAAAGCACTAGAATCAGTGAGGCTTCCTGCGTTTAAAAATAAGAAATGCCAGTTGACTGACCAAATAAAAGAAACACTTCAATTGACAGATTCGGAATCCTCGAAAGTTCAGGGGACGGTGGACCATTTTCTCGATGAAGTTGACAAGGCTCAAACTGCAAAACCGACTGAACCAAAAAAGGAAAATCTCTACGGTTTTCCCAAGGAATATGCCCGATCATTTGAGGTTTCTGGCATGGGAGATCAATACAGTTCCTTGGTACAATCATTAAGAAATGAGCTCAACTCAACTCTAGGCAAAGACCGTGCCGAGTTAATGGAAAAATCCATTAGTGAGATGATACCACTAGACTCTGACAAAAACATGATAAGCAGTGCTTGGGTTCTTAATAATAACAATTACACTCTAACGTTTTTTAAACCCCCTGAGGGGAACACTGAAATTTCCTACCAAATCAAAACAGATAGATGTTCAATGGGGTCAAGTTACACACTTGACGAGCTTCCCGAAAAATACAGGTCTTATCTTCAGGATTGGATCAATATCTTAAAAGAGAAACCTCAACAACCAAAATAACACAGCCATGATTCGTCCAAAAACAATCATCATCTTACTGGCAATACTCATTGGTCTGGCAATTTGGGCTCCTCGCCAAATGCGTTTAAACGAAACCCGCGTGAAACTCGCGCAAATTAAGTTCCAATTGGATGAGATCGTTCAAAAGCAGACAGAAGCCAGGAATCATATGGCTTCCCTTCAAATCAGTTTAAAACATAGCCAGCAGAGCGCAGAGTCGCTTAAAAACAAACTTACTCAGGCTCAAAATACCCTGGATAAAATTCATCCAGAAAGTCTCTGGGCCGAGCCTCCTGCTCAGTGGCCAGATTGGAACACAAATTCGCCTTACGTCTGGATTCAAAAATCCACATTAAACAATTTGTATTTGTCCCCCTTTTCCAAGAATGGAAAACTGAGCAGCTCTGCAGCAGAGATACTCGACATTCCAAAAAATGAACTCGATTCGATGAATGAAAAGCTGCACGACCTGGTGAAGCAAAGTCACCAATATCAATCTGACAGGACTGAAATCGTTCCTGAAGAATCGTCCAAAGACAAAATCACTCTCAAGATTGATTCATTGGGGGATGAGGGAAAACGTCTGGAAAATGAATTTAAAAACACCTTAAATATGACCATGGGAGAACAACGCGCAGATCTACTTTTGCAACAAGATTCCTACAGAATTTCCGATATTTTTCATGCAATGGGAGAAAAAATCTCAGTTGGATTCACCACAGACAACATGATAGAAATCGATATTAGAAACCGATTTGAGAACCCCAAAACGCATGAAATTATTGAGGATGGCGGTGGCTCTCACAGTGTTTTACCAAATCACGATTTCTGGGTAACAATGCTTCAGCAGGGAATTCCAACCTATCTTTTTTCTCACTTTGAACCACTCACAGACGAACCCGTGCCTGATACTGAAGTGTTCCGGTCGTTGAGTGATTAAATTTTTTGGTGGGGAAAAGCAAAAATGGCAGATGCTCACAAGGAACATCTGCCATCAAGGAGTTTGCCCGCACTCGAATGCGGGGCGGCAAATTTTCTAAACCTCGCAAATCTTCAGCATCTTTTCGAGCGTAGGAAGCGGATCGTGCGTCGGTGTGTATTCATGGGACAAGAAGCCCGTGAATCCGGTATCGGCAATCGCCTTGGCTATGGCGACGTAATTCAACTCCTGTTTCTCATCAAATTCATGCCGGCCAGGATTACCCGCAGTATGGAAATGCCCGATGTATTTGATGTTGTCACGGATGGTGCGGATGATGTCCCCCTCCATGATTTGCATGTGGTAAATATCATACAGCAATTTCACACGCGGGGAATCCACCGCCTTGCACATCTTCACACCCCAAGCCGTTGAATCCGCCATGTAACCGGGATGATTAACCTTGCTGTTGAGCAGTTCGATGCACAGCGTGATATTCTTGTCCTCGGCCTGTTTCTTGACAGCGTTCAGGAAAAGAATGCTGTTGTCCAATCCCTCTTCATCTGTGATTCCTTTGCGGTCGCCTGCCAAAAGAATGACATTGGGAGCGCCAGCCTCGGCAGCCGCATCAATCGCGGCGCGAAGATCCTTTTCAATTTTGGCGTGGTTCTTCTTGTCGTTGATCCCGTCTTTGATTCCCGAACCGCCAGGAACCATTGTGGGAATCAAACCGTGTTTTTTGAGAGTTGGAAACGCATCCGGCCCCACCAAGTCGACACCATACACACCAAGTTTTGCGAGTTCGGCGCATTTCTCATCAAAGCTGAGCTTTGCCCCGCCAAAGACACCGCCGCACACGCCTTGTTTCAAGCGGCCTTTATGCGGCTCGAATCCTTGAACAGCAGCGGGGAGAGTCAATGCTGCGCCAAGAGCGGCCACACTCGTTAAAAAATGTCGTCGTGGGATGTTATGTCCCGGATTTTTCGAGGAGGAATTGGGTTTTGTTTGCACGAGCTAAAAAGATATTCTGCCAGATGTTCAAGTCAACCGGGAAATCATCTGGAATTTCTGGACAAACATATTTCACATTTCAACCACCGCTTTCGACATAAAACGGCATGATAATCTGATTGGCATTTTCCGAAGGAACCACTAAAAGATGAAGACGTTAACGGTAACCCCAAATTTCCGGCTCGCCAAAAGCGTGAATATCCGGGATTTTAAACACGTTACTGTATTAAACCATGTTTACTGGAACTTACACGGCAATTGTCACGCCATTTAAAAATGGCCAGATCGATTATGATGCGTTGCAACTCCTGATCCGCGAGCAGATCAAGGGCGGCGTTGATGGCATCGTACCGGTCGGGTCCACTGGCGAATCCCCCACACTCAACACACAAGAACACATCAAAGTCATAAAGCGTTCTGTGGAGTTTGCGGGTGGCAAGCTAAAGATCCTGGCAGGCACGGGAGCCAATTCAACCAGCGAAGCGATTGAATTGACGAAGGCCGCCAAGGATGAAGGCGCTGACGGTTCCCTGCAAGTGGCTCCATATTACAATAAGCCCTCTCAGGAAGGCGTTTACCGGCATTTCATGGAAATCAGCCGTTCGGTGGATATTCCCATTGTGCTCTACAGCATTCCCGGGCGTTGTGGCATTGAAATTGCCGTCGATACGGTCCGTCGCCTCGCTGCAGCCAACCCCAAAATCGTTGGCATCAAGGAAGCGGGCGGCAATGCCGATCGCGTCAGCCAGTTGCGTGCGGTTGTTGGAAAGAAGCTCGCGATTCTCAGCGGAGACGATTCTCTGACGCTGCCGTTCATGTCCGTCGGTGCGCAAGGCGTCATCAGCGTTGCCTCCAACATCATTCCAAAGCAGGTTTCACAAATGGTAAAGGCGTTTGCCTCCGGCAATCTTGCCCAGGCACTCCAGCTTCACGAAACCTATTATCCGCTGTTCAAGGACCTGTTCATCGAGACGAACCCCGTCCCGGTCAAGGCAGCTCTGGCCATGCTGGGAGCCATCCGTGAGGATGTCCGCCTGCCACTGGTGCCCTTGAGCGAAAAGAACCGCGAGATTCTTCGTGGAACGATGAAAAAATGCGCGTTGCTGAGCTAACCATTTAATCCCAGACAATCATGACCAAAGTCATTATTTCCGGAGCAAAAGGCCGGATGGGTCAGGCGTTGTTGCATTGCGCCGCCAATATTCCAGCCATCAAAGTTGCCGCCCAAATCGACATGGGCGACGATCTTTCCAACGTGATTGACTCCGCTGACGTTCTGATCGATTTCACGTTTCACGAAACAACCGTCGGTTTTGCCGAACTCTGCGCCTCGCATAAAAAGGCAATGGTCATCGGCACGACGGGACATTCTGAGACCGAAAAGCAGGCGTTAATCGCGCTTTCCAAACGCGTTCCCATGGTCTGGACCTCGAATTTCTCAACCGGTGTGAATGCCCTCTTCTGGCTGACACGCAAGGCTGCCGAAATTCTCGGGCCGGATTACGATCTCGAAGTGGTGGAAATGCACCATCGCTTCAAGAAGGATGCCCCGAGCGGCACTGCTAAGTCTCTGGCTCAAATCCTTGCTGACGTGCGCAAGCAACAACTTGAAAAAGTGATCCGTTATGGTCGTGAAGGCATCGTTGGGGAACGCACCTCGACGGAAATCGGCATGCACTCCCTGCGTGGCGGTGATGTTGTGGGTGACCATACCGTCATCTTCTCCAACATTGGAGAACGGGTTGAATTGACCCACAAGGCCTCCAGTCGCGACACCTTTGCCAACGGTGCATTGCGCGCCGCCCAGTGGATCACTGGTCAAAAGCCAGGCATCTACGACATGCAAAACGTTCTCGGGCTCAAGTAGCCCATTCCATTTGGAAGCCCATGCGCGAATCTCATTCCTCAGCAAAAGAGGTTTACATCGCGCTGGGCTCCAATCTTGGAGAGTCCATCCAGATCATTCAATGCGCCATTAAGCGCCTGCAAACTCTTTCCACCACCCCGCTTGTCTCATCCTCCTTTTGGGAAACCAGCCCAGTGGATTGCCCCCCCGGTTCCCCTCTTTTTATCAACGCAGTGGTTCGTATCACCACAAACGCCACACCAGAAACACTGCTGTCGCAATTGCAAAAAATTGAGCATGAAAGCGGGCGGACCACCTGCAAACAGCGTAATGAACCCCGTTTTCTAGATTTGGACATGATTGCATTCGGACAGGAAAAAATCCAACAGTCCGATCTTGTCGTTCCACATCCCCGGGCACACCTTCGGCGCTTCGTTCTTGAACCTCTCTGTGAAATTGCCCCAGACTTTGTGCTGCCAGGGCAAAAAAAGAGCGTTCGAGAATTGCTCGAACGCCTTGAAACTTCAGAAACGATTCGCAGGCTTCCTATTTGATCCGGTAGAATTGGGTGGTCTGATTTGGATTCACAGTCACCGTGTTGGTTCCATTGGAATTTGTCGGAGTCAGACTTGTATTTGACCACACGGTCGAATCGGACAGACTGGAAGCGGATTGCAACGTGCCCACCGAAGCAGACGCTCCAGGCCATGACAAAACCAAATTAGAACCGACTTTTTTTACGCTTAGAACAACGCTGCTCAAAGACTGAGGCCCCGTTGCGGAAAACGTAAAATCATCGATCCCCAATCCCTGACTGGAGCCAGCAGAACTCGGCATGCGCCACACGATCCACAGGGCTGCACCCGGTGCCCAATCAATGGCTTGTCCCGTCAATGAACGTGAAGCAGAAGCCAGAGGTCCTGCTTTACCAGCCACAGCAGCAGTGCCTACGGCAAAACTCACGTTGAGAGAAGAAAGCACGGTCGAGTTTGTTGTAAAGGTGTTTGTCCCAGTGCTGTCAATATAATAGCCAACCACAATTGTCTTGGCGGAAGTTTGTTGTCTCCAAAGCTCACCTGTAAAGCTCAGGTTCATCTGCGTCAAAGTTTGCGCGGTGCCATTGATGAATTTCACACCAAATGCCGTGGCTCCCGTGCTGCTCGTGGCTAGAAGTCCTAAAGCACGGTTGGTTGCAGAACTGTTCGTCGCACCGTAACTGATCACGCCCCCCGTTGTCTGATCTCCACAATGAGCGCCAAATTTGGAACCACTTTCAGCCCATCCATACCAGCCAGACAACGTGTTCGACAAGCCCAGGCCGCCTTCACCAGACGAAGCAACAGGGAATCCAAAATCAAACACATCCGCCAGTGAATAAACAATTGAATTAATGGTGACGGGATTATCGCTATTGACAGAGATTGTCCCCGGATTCGGCAGCCCGTTGAAGTCTTGAGAATAAACCATTCCGATAGTGGAGTATTTCACATATGAAGGCGCAGGAACCACGGTCAAAACAGCCGCCAGACTGTTCGTCACCCCACCCTCTCCGGTAATCGTTACTGTATAACTGCCTGCGTTGACATAAGTCAGGTCTTTCACTGTCAAAGCATCACTGGTTGCCCCGCTTATGGAATTGCCATCAACCAAATTCACACCATCCAACTTCCACTGATAAGTGAACGGTCCAGTGCCACCCGCCACAACAGAAAACCTCACAGATGAACCAACCGTGGCCGTTTGAGAAATCGGTTGCGACGTAACGGTGGGCGGAAGCGGTAACACAGCTAAGTATGCAGTGGAACTGTCTGCTGAACCTAGACTGTTTGAAACATGCACACTGTAATTTCCCTTATTTGCAAATGTTAGATTCTCCAAAATCAGATTAACATTTGTCGCCCCCACAATATTCACCCCGTTGTATCGCCATTGATACGCCAACGGAGCATCTCCACCTGCGGTAACTGTAAATGTTACAGTGCCACCGACATAATTGGTCTGATTGGCAGGTGGAACAGTGATAGTCGGCACCCCAGCCGACGTCTTAACTGTCAGTGTGGCATTACTGCTAACAACCATTGCGTAGCTATTGCTGACAATCACACGATATTCGCCCTGACTGAGAGAAGAAACCGCGTGCAAAGCCAACGTGGCATTCGTCGCGTCAGAGATATTGGCCGAGTCCTTTTGCCATTGATAATTCAAAGAAAAACCGCTGACTGCAACAACCTGGAACGAAACATCCCCACCGGTCAGGGCTGATTGGCTTTTAGGTTGTGTTGTTATTTCAGGCCGTGCATCCGGTGCAAAATCAATTCCGCGGAAAGACTGTTGCCAACCCGATTTTGCCAAAACAGCCGGGGTTGCAAAGCTCCCAGTATCCATGATACGGACCAGCCGGTTGGATGTTGTAGACTCGGATGTCGTTACAAAAATAGTCGGATAGGTCTGATCAAAATCAACCGCAATACTAAATGCCCCTATTCCGGTTCCCAGACTTAATGTATAATTAAGTTTCCAGGTTATTCCATCCATTGTCCACTTTTGAACCCCCCCATTCGCATCCGTTCTCTGGTCGGCGATATAAAGCGTGGTCATCGCAGAATTGAAGGCAAACCCAGCTGGCTCACTGTCGGAACCGGTGGAAATCAGCAAATTTGTGTAGGCAGTCCCCGCGGTCAGTCCGACTGGGCTTAATGCCCCCGGAACACTCGAGAGCGTGTAGATTCCAGGCGTCCCAGATTGGGTTGAAAAGAAAAGGTTGCTATTGGCAATGCGTACAAATCGCGTGTTACTCAAGTCCGATTCGATAGGGGTGGGACTTGCGGAGGAACTTCCCACGTAGAGAATGCCATCATCCCCTCCGCCAAGCCAGAAGCCGGTCACACCATCATCACTGACCACCGAACGCGGATTGGTTCCACTAAAGAGGTTGGTCATGCTTTTGAGAATCGCCACCGACCTATCAATGCCAACGACACCAATTGCGCGGGGAACCGCGGTTGATTTAAGATCAGACAACGCTTTTGTAACAACCCCACGATTCGTATTGTAAGCCGTCAGAACCAGCCTGCTTTTATCCACCGAACGGGACAACCCGCCTTCTGTGGCCGCCTTTCCACTCAAAATCAGGGCACTGGTCCCCGAATCAGGAACCGTCGTTGAATTCACGCAAATGCCATTTGTTCCATACTCATCAATAAAAATTGAGTTTCCTGTATTGGTCAACACCTGGGATCCGTTGCCAATTCGCAGAACGGCCAGATCGCCGGGAGTAAACTGTGCCTGGCTGGACAAGACCATTCCAAAGGCCAGAACAAAAACGATTTGGGGTGGTAATTTCATAATCCTGTGCGTTATATAACAGAAACAACGTGCCAGACCGAGAGAAAACGGTTAAAATTCATTCATGCGTCTGTTGCTGGCATTTCTATGGTGTTTGTTAATCGCCCTCCCGGCCCAAACCGCCGAGGTCGCGGGACAAACGTCACGCGAACGTGTTTCCACGGGAACAAATTCACTTGCGAAACATTCGACCGTCCCAACCACGCTAAATGATTTTCATGCCCGCACCGGAGCCGGATTTTCCATGAACTTGGATTTCAGCCTCTCCGACGGACACATTGAGTTTCTACCTTCCCCAACNCCCCCCCCCACCCGCAGCCTTGTTTGCGGCATTCAGGAAGGAAGCATCATCACACTCCTCCCCCTTTGCACCTCTCGATTCGAAGCGATACCCTCGGACGTTCTGAAAGCCCCAGAGGGGGTGCCCGGCATTCGGGCTGAATATTTCAACGGGACCAATTTCAACGGGGGACTCAAAACGGTGCGAGTTGAGCCCAACGTCGATTATGGAATCGAAAATCCTGTAAACTTGGGGAAGTCAGCAACGACAAATTTCTCTGCGCGCTGGTCGGGATTGATTATACCAAACCGTTTGGGCAGTTGTAATTTTGCCGTTATAGCTAATGGCGGCATTCGATTATGGATTGGAGGACGTCTGCGAGTCAACGAATGGCATCCAAGCCCCCTTCGCTTGTTAACGGTGCCGTTCACATTTACAGAACTACAGTTTTGCCCGATCCGTCTGGATTATCTTCACACCGATGGTGTTCCCGAGGTTCATATGGCCTGGAACTGGGGAACCTACACAGCCACTCCTTCTCTGATTGCCAAACTGGACTCCACACTGCAAACGTCCACCTATCAGATGCCAGCCGATTTTTCAGTAACCTTCTGTTCTCCCTTTGCAACGGGTGATTCGTTGTCCGCTGACACGTTTTCTTCTCAATGCCAATTGGCTCCCGCCTTTGGAATTACTTTGACTGTCACCAACAAATCTCCAGAGCCACGAAACATTGTCATGCTGATGGGACTGAATCTCCCGGCAAAAGAAATCAACGGCACACATTGGAGCGGCATCTCATACCGAGCCACCGATGGGGACACCAATTCCGCGCCTCTTGTTCTTTCCACTGAATCCGGCCAGCTCACAGTGCGTGATCTCAATTGGAGCGGGGCCAGCACTGTGCATGGGGTTTTCACTATCCCCTGCGAAGTGCCGCCACACAGCACACTCAGCCGCGTCTTCTGGTTGAGCCGATATGATGAATCCATCGGAAATTCGGACAAACCACTCACTCCTCTTTACCGAAAAATCTGGGGGCATCACGAAAAACTAATTGACTGGCTTTTTGAAAATCAAAGGCAGTTGTTCGACACAACAGAAGTGTTTGACAGAAATTTTTCGACCTTCTCGTCAGACGTGCACCGCGACGAAATCCTAAACTGGCGTGGCTATAACAGCATATTGGAACTGACAACCGACTCAGCTGGAAAAACAAACAAAATTCTCTTTCCGTCACCTTATTCAGGAAATGCAACGAATGCCTTGGAATCTCATCTGATTCCAGCATGGTTTAGAAGTTTCGTTCCTCAGCAGAAGTGAACAGCCCCCCCTGGCAAGCGAGAGGGAATAATCGCTTGCCAATACATTACATAAACTTTGGGGAATCTTTTAAAACTGCATCAGTTAAAAGCCCCGCGCAAAATATTTCTCTTATTCAACCCCCACCAACACACTGGAGGCTTTTATAATGGCACATGCCTCCACGCCCTTTTTCAATCCCAGGTTTGCGGCGGACTCTGTTGTAATCGAAGCAGTGACTTCAACTCCCGGGGCAATTTCGAGGACAACAATCGTGCTGATTGGTCCCTTTTTAAGGGATTTTACTTTTCCTTTAAGAATGTTACGTGCGCTTATTTTCATAAAATGCTAATGGGACTGAGTTCTGTTGCGATTTATCCTCAAAGATAGCATTCGTTTTCACTCATGACAAATTGTCATATAAAAAACGGCAATCTCAATCGCACTTTTTTATTCTGTGCGTGGAAACTCTGTGACTCGGAGTTTTGCGCAACCATAGGGAATCAACGTCAGATCCTCCACGGGCTCACTGGATGCCTGCACTCCTGGCTGTAAATCAGCCGCCCAACCGTGCTCCAATTTCCATTGAGGCAAACGTCTCCCCTTGACGTGAGCCTCCATGCCAGCTCCAAACGGCGAGAACGGCTTGTCTCCCACCGTTTTCTCGGTAAATTTGATCGACACATCCAATTTCTTTTCGTCAACGATCAATCCGTAATTCCACGGACTCAACGGACGAACCTCAAAATCCCCGTGGGGTAATTGACGCAATGGCTTATCCGCATTCACCTGCTTCCATGACTCCGAAATCTTGAGGGAATACACAAGGGGCCCCCTTTCAATTGACAGCGCATCGTTATATCGGTGAGTCACCTTCCCCTTCATTGGGAACTTGAGTTGAACCACATCGTTACCACTCCATTCGCGCGTCAAGGTAAAGAAGGTTCCTGGCGTCAGCGGCGTTTCGACGGTTTCGCGATTCACCCGCAAGAAAGCGCCCTCAGCCCAGGCGGGAACACGTAACATGAGCGGAAAGCGGACTTTTTTATCCACCTTCACAGTCACTTTTACTGTATCGCGGAATGGATAATCCGTATCTGCTGAAACCGTTACCGGCATTCCGTGACAATAGAACCGGGCACTGCTCGGCGCATAGGCAATCGCGGCAATTCCACCTCCGGGAGCAAGCATCCACAGGCGTGCGGCAAACTTTGGCCATCCCTGATGCATGTTCGCAGTGCAACAACCAAAATTCGGTTCCAATCCAAAGAGATTGGATTCTGCCTCATTGGTCGACCACTGAAATTCAGGATTAATAGTGCATTGAACCTGATTGGCCTGCTGGTCGTATTGATGAGCCCACATGTCTGGGGAGAAGGAAGCTGGAAGCGCATTGAACGCTAACCGTTCCAACCGATCCCCATACTGGGCGCCACCGGTCACCTGAATAATGTTCTCCAAAGAGTAAAGTGCCTCCACCACCGTGCAAAGCTCAGTTCCCTGAACGGGATTCGTACCAGCAAGACATTCGTCACAAGAAAAAATGCCCGATGCCTGACCGTGATAGCGATCCAAGATCTGAATCATCGTTGCGGCAAAATCCATTTCCTCTTTTGAATGGGTCAGGCGCGACGCCAACGCATACGCCTTCAGAGCCATCCCCGTGTTAACACCATGCTTTTCAAACGTCCACTTTCCACGCCGCGGCGTGGGCACCTTAATATCGTTCCCCTTAAAGAACGACATGTAGTCAAATCCCTGCTTGCGGAGTTTTGCCGCCAAATCCAAAAGCCAGTCTTCCCCCGTCTTTTCATAGACGTGATAGACGGAAATCAAACCTTCGAACCATCGGAATTTTCCCCAATCAAACAGTGGGATGGCGTCCAACGAAGCTGAGAGAGCTTTGAGATTGTTCGAAACAGCTTGAAGCACGCGAGGATCCCCAGTGGCTTCGTGGTATTCCACCAGGACTTTATTCACCAGCAAAATGGACCAGACGTCGTAGGGCTTTGCACTGGCACCAGCCGGATACGGAGCATACCAACCGTCAGAACGCTGACCTTGAAGAATCTTTTCCACGCATGTTTTTACCTTGGCCAGCAATGCCTGGTCTTTCAACACAAACGCCAGCGGAATAAAACCATCCAACCAATACGGAGCGCGTTCCCATCCCTCCGCCTTGCCACCAAACCATTGGCTTTGCCCCACATCGGGCCAGAATTCATCCAGATGCCCACTCAATCCTGCCGCTTGCTGATGCAATTGCCGAAACAGCCACCCCTCCGCACGGATTGATCCGTAAGGTAGTGGCCGGAAAACCAACGGCGTCAAAGCCGATCCTTTTGTCTGTCCCCAAGCCAGAGGAGTTGCAGCCGCCATTGCAGCACCAATGGCCATTCCAGTCAAAAACTCACGTCGATTCATGTCAGCCATAATCAGTTGGAATATTCTTGATGTTCTTGAGTCATGGTGGGCATTCCCGGGTCCATTGCAAGCGTGAAAACAAGATTCCATTGCTGTTTTTCTTGTTCAAAAACAACAATTTAGGGAATTTCCAGAGCAAAAAGTGGAAACAAAACCTGATCGCAGTCAAATTTCCGTTCTTGCCTCTCGAATGAACACAAGCAAAACTCTGTTGTCTTGCATTATGATGAACGTGTTCGAGCCAAAAGACATTCAACTGAAGTTTCTTCGCCTGGTAAAAGCAGCGATGCTGCTGCTTCTGACGCTCGGTGCTTGTAGTGCCATCGCCGCCCCTACCGTCACAGCCACGTTGGATCGAAATCTTATTAATCTTGGCGAATCAGTTGTTCTCTCCATCAACTTCCAGAATTGCAATCCCGGCACCGAGATCAGGCTCCCCGCCATGACGGGAATTCGCGTAGGCGGGACTTCCACACGCCAGAACATGAGCATGAATGGAGCGTCCATAGAATCCACATACACCTATGACTATGAGCTCCAAGTGTCAAAAGAAGGCACCTTCACGATTCCGACCATGAAGTTTTCAACCTCTGAAGGCCAGCAATTCACGACAAAGCCACTGACCTTTAAAGTGGTCAAGGGGGCTCATGCAGAAAGTGGTGGAGAACCCGCTTTTGTCCGAATTATAACGCCGCGGAAAACCGTGTATTTGGGAGAAACGATGGTTGCTGAAATTCATGGCTACTGTCAGCACGCCAATAATCCACAACTCCAGCCTTTCACAAGTGAAGGCTTCAACATCGGTCCCATTCTCAACTTTGTACAACCAGTTCCCCAAGTGCAGATTAGTAACGTCATATACAACGATGTCATTTATCGGGTTCCCATCACCCCCACCAAGACGGGGAAACTCACACTTGGNCCAGCAACCTGGGGCATCACGTTAATCACTGGACGCAATATGTGGGGACAATACACAGGACGTGGTATCACCCTTACTAGTGACACCCCTGCGATTGATGTCCTTCCCCTCCCCACTAATAATGTTCCCTCCAACTTTGCCGGTGCCATTGGCAAATTTACATTAGCCTCGTTTGAAGCCAACCCAACCAACGTGGCAGCAGGTGACCCGATCACACTTAAAATCAGAATATCCGGCATGGGTGCTTTTGATTCGGTGTTGCTTCCAAACTTGACTGAGAAATGGCACGAGTTCAAAAGCTATCCACCCACTTCAAAATTTGAGCCAAGAGACCAGATGCAGATCGAGGGGACAAAATATTTTGAGCAAGTTGTGACACCACAAAATTCTGATGTAAAAGAACTCCCCGCATTCGAATTCAGTTTCTTCGATCCCACGGATAAGACCTATCACACACTGACACATCCGGCCATTCCATTGACAGTTGTTCCCACTGCCGCCACTCCCCAGCCCACTGTCTATGCTGCAGCAACTCCCTCCAACGATCCGCCTCCCCCAGCGCAGGAAATCGTTCATATCAAGCCCGCCCTTGGCAGCATCGTGACCACCACTCACCCAATGATCGAACGTCCCGGTTTCATCATTCTTTTGGGAATCGCTCCAATCCTGTGGATCGGAGCCACCTTCTGGCGCCTGCAAAAAGATCGTTTGGCAGCAAATCCGCGGCTCCGCCGTCAGCGTGAAGCCGCCCGGCTCATTGAAAGCGGTTTGCGAGAATTGAACACTCTGGCTCAATCCGAGAAAGTGGATGAATTCTATGCCGGCGTTTTCCGCCTGCTTCAAATCCAGCTAGGAGAACGTCTCGACCGCCCATCCTCTGCGATCACTGAAGCTGTTCTCGATGAGCTCGAACCCTATGGGCTCGCCCCACAAACACTGGCAACCCTCCGAGAGCTCTTCCAACTCTGCAACCAGTATCGCTACGCTTCAAAGGGAGGGACAAAGGATTTGAAAGCCATCCTTCCAAAACTCGAATCCGCGCTGGAAGACTTGAGGAAAACAACCGTTCCACCAACGGCCACAGAAAAGACGGCAATCGTGACCCTGATATTTTTACTGACCGGTTTAGGTCTCCATGCCGGCACAGAGGACGCGTCGTTCAATGCGGCAAACAAACTTTACGAGCAGGGAAAATACTCCGATGCAGCGACCGCTTATCGCAAAATTCTCGACGCAAAAACCGTTTCTCCAGCCCTCTATTTCAATCTGGGAAATGCCTGTTTCAAAGCGGGGCATCCCGGCAACGCCATTTGGGCCTTTAAAAAAGCCGAGATGCTCTCACCACGTGATCCTGACATACGCGCAAACCTCCAATTTACACGCAATCAAATTGGCACCACAAAGGCTCCGGAACGTTTCTGGATTCGCGCCATCAACCACTTGTCCTTAAACGAATGGTCTGTACTAACTGGCATTGCTTTTACCGCATTTTTTCTCCTCTTAACCATTCGCCAGATCGTTTTAGGGGCTCGCCCTGATACACGCCCTCAAAAACCCTTATTTTTGCAACTTGTCGTGGCGGGAATTGTCACTATAGGCATTGTCTTTTGTCTGGTCGTTTCGCTTTCATACCATCTGTTCACGACCACTTCTGTTGTTGTGGTTTCGGAATCCGTGGCCAGACGCGGTCCAATGAGTGAATCCCCCAGTGTCTTTTCAATGCGGGACGGCGCAGAAGTCACCGTCATCGCCAGCAACAATGATTGGGTTCAAATTACCGATTCTTCTGCGCGAACAGGCTGGGTGCCAACAAAAGATCTGGCTCAAATCACGCCATGAAGACTGGTAAAGCACTGCTCCCTTATTGATCACACATTTTTGCCATTTCACGGACTTTTTGTGCTTCATCCATGTTCCCAGTCTCAGCATATTCGTTTGCCAGAAACGTGTAAAACTGCCTGCTTGGTTTGAGTGAAACCAGCTTTTTCAACATGCTTATGGCTTCAGTGTGTTTCTTTTGGATGCCATATAAGGAAGCTAGATTTTGGTAACCATCCGGTGAGTTTGGAGCCAGACGAATCGCTTCTGAAAACTGAGCCACTGCCTCGTCGTAACGTTCCAACTTCACCAGTACAAAACCGTAATTGTTACGCGCCCTGAAAAATGATGGATACTCCCTGACAACCTTGTCAAAGGCTTCGACGGCTTTATCGAACTGCCCCTGTTTTATAAAGCGGATTGCCATCCTGTATGTTTCTGAATTTTCGGGATTCAAATCGACAGGACGGTCAAGATTCTCCAAGTTTGACAACACTTCTGAATACCCCGGTTGGACAGCCAGGGCCTTGTTGAAATACTCTTTTGCCTGGCCAGATTCATGTTTCCGAGCAAAACGTTCCCCCACCCTGTTGTAAAACGCTGCCAGAACATGAGAGTTGTTGCGTTTGAGAAAATTCTCTTCCGCCAAGGCATACTTTTGTTCCTCCTCCAAAAGCGCCCCCATTTTTTCATATCCCTCAGTCAAAAAGGGATTTGACTGGATCGTCTGATTCAGAAATTTCTCAGCCTCTTCATACCGTTTGATCTTATGCAGGGTCACCCCCATATTCATCAGGCTGAAATACTCTGAAGGCAGACGCTTGTGGATAAGCACGGCCTGATCGTAGGCTTCACTAAATCGACCGGCAGCAAACAGGAACTTGAGATAGTTCATCCGAATCTGCCAATCGGAAGATCTGGCACTCAAAGCATCCCGATATGCGTGGTTCTCCTCCTCCTTTTGTTCCCGAACTTGTGTGCCCAAAGCCACAAGTCGATCCCTCACCCACGCCACATCAGCAGGGTTGCAACATTGACCCGAAAAAGGCGGATGCTGGAATCGCAATTGCATATCCTCAAAAATCCGTTTCTCATCAAACGCAGTAAAAGCCAACTGTTTTCTACATTCGGCAACGGATGGACACACTCCTCCGCCTTGCAGTTGAAGTGCCTTTTCCACTTCGGTCAGGAGGCTGCCCGCCAGTAAATAATTCCCATCGAAATTCAAGTGAACATGTTCATACAGCAAGTTTTTTCCAGGCAATCCATACGGGCTAGCCTGTTCTGCGATTGCTTGAGCAGCCACAAAAAAAGCGCTGTGGGCTCCTGCCACCTTTCCAATCATCTCATTCAATCGAGAGTCCGCCCTGAACCTCAACGCATCATAATCCCGAGCCTTTTTAAAACACACCCTGGCATCGTTTGTCTGATTCATTTTCAGATAACAACGCCCCAGTCGATATTGCAATTCCGCATGGTCAGGATCCGTCATTGCCGCCTGTTGATAGGAGTCACACGCCGACTTCCATCGCTCCGCCCTCTCGTCCGACAATCCCCTCTGATACATACCTTCCCATTGGGAAAGTGTTGTCGCATCCAAAGTGGGACGGTGTATCGAAACAAAGGGGGCGCAATCCAAATCATTTACTATCAGCGAACTCAAAACCACTTTTACCCCTGACTTGCGTGCCAAATCACAAATCTCGCCAATGTTACCACCAAAATGATCGTAAATCTTCTCAAGGTTCGGGTCCTGACAACCTATTTTCTGATCCAGAAACAACTCCATCCCCTTCCAATCCCCCTCTTGTTTCCCAGTCTTTCGTGAAAACGATTTCAACATCTGTCCTATCCGCGTTTCTCCCAACCAGACCTGCGCCTTGATGACAGAACGGCTCGAAAAGAATGGCGTGAGTGCAGCGGACAGTCCAAACGGACCGATCACTTCGTTGTTCCCACAATAGATGACAAATAAATCCGGTTGAAGGTCCAGACAGTCTCTTGCAATCGGTAAAATCACATTCGAATTAATGGCCGTTGCCGCTGTGTTATAAACCTCAATTTTCTTCCCTGGATATTTAGTCCTGAGCATCACCTCGAGAATCCGGCTAAAACCAAACGTGGGTTCAGGGTCCCCCATCGCGGCAGATGCTCCCAAGACAAATACGCGAAGCACGCCCGGGGGTTTCTCTTTTGGGATCGTCAAAGCCGTAGCCAAACGCGCCATTGGCTTTGGAAAGAAACGCCAGCTAAAAGCCGGATTCCGCGTATAACACTCAACCCCTTCAATCGTTTCCTTCTGGAAGAAATGAGGATTATACCCATACCCGCAAAGCCGCAATCCAAACTCGAAAACAACGAGAAAACAAACAGGCAGCAGAATCGAAAAAAGCACTAGGCTTAGCACTTTTACTCTATTCGATGGCACACACTTTTTGCTGTCATTTCGATCCATCGGGATGGCTTGGACTTTAAGGACTTAGGTTGCCGTCAGTCAAGCCTCAACAAAGTGTCCTCACTCATTTTTGAGGACACTATTCGGCCTCTTCCCTTCTTTTTCTGGTCAACAAATCCATCTATTTAAAATCGTCGTCGAGGGGGATGGTTTCGGCTCTTTTCTCGCTTGAGGCTGCCAAAACTTTTGTCACGGGCTTTTCCGGTTTCCCTCCTTTTGGGCTTCCTCCCACCGTCACCGCTGTCTTGTGTCCCGCATGGCTCATGTGACTCATGTGGCTGGCTGCATGTCCCCCGCCTGCACTTTCTCCACCACTGCCGCCCACCAGTGCCAGTAGTTCGTTCACATACCCTTTCATCGTCTCTGCCTGAGCGTTCAATTCTTCCGCCGCTGCCGCGCTCTCTTCCGCGCTCGCCGCGTTGCTCTGTGTCACTTTGTCCATTTGGGTCACTGCGGTGTTGATCTGGCTGATCCCC